>Ga0299912_10000048_pt1 | contig 138234 bp, 131 predicted proteins | sample RVTome_2_FD_207667 | JGI IMG/M metagenome (GOLD analysis project Ga0299912, IMG submission 207667) | Soil microbial communities from uranium-contaminated site in the Upper Colorado River Basin, Wyoming, United States - RVT95D214 (version 2) ... | reverse complement strand
CTATAAGAATTATGATGAAAACCAGTGCACCGACTTATGTGTACTGTTTGTACCTTTAGGAATTTGAATGAAAACCAGTGCACCGACTTATGTGTACTGTTTGTACCTTTAGGAATTTGAATGAAAACCGGCGCACCGACTTATGTGTACTGTTTGTACCTTTAGGAATTTGAATGAAAAACGATGCACCGACTTATGTGTACTGTTTGTACCTTTAGGAATTTGAATGAAAAACAGTGAAACGATCTCAACGCTCCGAACGAATTTGCCTGCCCCGTTAGACAAGTATTGTCATCTAATCGGAGTCATCGCGAGCTCCCAACAAAATTCCTCGCCCCTTGAGGGAGAGGGTAAGGGTGAGGGGAGATGTCATTGCGAGTGATCAGTGTATGAAGCAATCTCATCTTTTATGTCATCACCGTAATCTATCCGTCGTAGGCGGAAACGATCTCAACGATACTAACTATCTAAACGTTCTAAACGCTTTCCATTCGTATGATTCGCTGTCATTCGTTTTATTCGCAGACAAATATTTATCCTTGACAAAAGGACAAAAATCACATATTATGTCCTTGCATAAAGGATAAAAACAGAGATAAGAAAGGATATGAATATAATGCGAGGCACCGTGAAAAGCATAACCATAAAAAGCCACAAGCCATTGGTCGTGATTACGGCTGATGAGTACGATGGCATGAAAGAGACGATTGAGTTGTTGTCAGTAAATCCATCACTTCCCGCTATTTTAAAGAAGGAAAGGGATAGAATGGATCGCGGCGATTACATTGCCCTGAGCGATTACAAGAAAAAATACAAAATCCGCTGATGCGCGATGTTTAAGGTCATCTTATCCTGTTCCGCCGCGAAGTTCCTTGACGGCATTTTTATAACCAACCGCAAACTGTTTTTGCGTTTCATGCGAATGCTCGATGAATTATCAGGCAATCCTTACGTTGCGAAGGCACTCGCCGGCAATCTGAAAGGGTATTATTCGTATCGGGTTTCTGATTACCGAATTCTCTTTGAAATAGATAGGAAAAAACTGCTGGTGTATGTTGAAAAAATCACTCACCGCAGTGTTGTTTATAAATAAGCAAATTTCTATTCTCTGTCGTTCGATTCATTCGTTCTATTCATAATCAAATGAACGCTCTAAACGATCTTAACGCACTCTCTGACTTTTGAGTACCGGTTGCACCTATAAGAATTATGATGAAAACCAGTGCACCGACTTATGTGTACTGTTTGTACCTTTAGGAATTTGAATGAAAACCAGTGCACCGACTTATGTGTACTGTTTGTACCTTTAGGAATTTGAATGAAAACCGGCGCACCGACTTATGTGTACTGTTTGTACCTTTAGGAATTTGAATGAAAAACGATGCACCGACTTATGTGTACTGTTTGTACCTTTAGGAATTTGAATGAAAAACAGTGAAACGATCTCAACGCTCCGAACGAATTTGCCTGCCCCGTTAGACAAGTATTGTCATCTAATCGGAGTCATCGCGAGCTCCCAACAAAATTCCTCGCCCCTTGAGGGAGAGGGTAAGGGTGAGGGGAGATGTCATTGCGAGTGATCAGTGTATGAAGCAATCTCATCTTTTATGTCATCACCGTAATCTATCCGTCGTAGGCGGAAACGATAATAACGAAACTAACGACCCAAACGATTTCTGATCTATGCCGTTAATACATTTGTTAATAGTTCTGAATATAATATAATATAATAGATTATATTAAAGACTTTATTTGTGTATTTTGAGAGAAAAAGGAGACATCATGAAACGCACGTTCATTATTACAGGAGTAATGCTCATTGCTCTGGCATTTAGCCAGACCGTTTACAAGACCGGCGACAGCCGCTTATCTCCAAGGTTGCTCAACTACCAGGGTTATCTCACCGACACCCTGGATAATCCGGTCACTAATCCGTCGGTTTCAATGACCTTCGCCATCTTCGACGCGGCATCAGCAGGTAACCAGAAGTGGTCCGAGATCCAGTCCTCGGTCGCTATCGATAAAGGAATATTTAACGTTCTTTTGGGCAGCGTCACCCCGATCCCGGACTCGGTTTTTGTCAACAGCACGAGCCGCTATCTGGAACTGACCGTGGCCGGGCAGGTCCTGTCGCCTAGAACCCGGATCGTGTCGGTGGCTTACGCGTACACCTCGACGTATTCGGACACGGCGCAATACGCGAAAAACGCCACAGCAGACAATGACTGGACATTCCGCATTACCGATACCGCGGACACGACGCTCCAAATGGGCGGACGCTGGGGTCTTGCGCGGCCGGGCAATACGCTCTACGGCACCGCGGACAGCACACACGTGAACTTTGGTGTGGCGTGCACGACGGGTACTTCAGGTCTAAACTCTACTTATTGCACAGTCAGTGGCGGATATCAAAATGTCGCCAGCGGTCTCTGGTCATCAACCGTAAGCGGCGGACGGCAGAACTCCGCTACTAACGCTTATGCGACCGTGGCCGGTGGATATCACGGTGTCGCAGGCGGTTACTCTTCGACCGTAAGCGGCGGGTATGAAAACACCACCAGCGGCTACTATGCGACCGTGGGCGGCGGGCGACTCAACTCCGCCAACAACGAGTCTGCGGTGGTGGGCGGTGGATATGCGGACAGTGTCAATGCCTTTTACGGAGGAATTTTATCTGGTTTCTCCAATCTTGCTGGTGACGACGCAGCAGGGGATACCGCGGCGGTAGTCGCCGGCGGTTGGAACAATTCGGCTACGGGTGACTATTCCTATATCGGCGGCGGCAGATTGAATACATCAAGCGGAGCCTACGCTACGGTGTGTGGTGGAGAACAACAATCAGCCAGCGGTAACTGGTCGTTAATAAGCGGAGGAAGAAGCAATACAGCCTTTTTTGACTACGCGACCGTGGCCGGTGGTTATACAAATGCAGCCCGCAGCGAATATGGGTTCATCGGTGGCGGTTACATGAACCAATCAGGTATTAGCGCCGGAGACACGGCGGCATTCGTGGGCGGCGGCAGACAGAATAGAGCAGGAGAAATGTATGCGACCGTGGCTGGTGGATATCTTGATACCGTTATGGCGTATGCTGGTGGAGTATTTTCTGGTTGGGATAATAAAGCAGGTGATGCCGCTTCCGACACGGCGGCATTCGTGGGCGGCGGCAGACAGAACAGTGCGTTAGCGAAGTACGCTACTGTGGCTGGCGGGGTTAGTAACACCGCTAACGGTTATTGCGCATTCGTAGGCGGTGGCTATCTTGATACGGTTATTGCTCCTTATGGAGGAATAACCTCTGGTTGGGATAACAAGGCAGGTGGTGGCATGTATGACACGGCGGCATTCGTGGGCGGCGGTAATGGTAATACTGCATCGGCAAAATATGCAACCGTTGCCGGCGGTTTTCACAATTCTGCCAATAGCGAATGTGCAAGCGTGGGCGGCGGCAATAACAATACCGCCAGCCTCCGCGCGACCGTGGGCGGCGGTTATAATAACACCGCCAGTAGTAGTTATGCAGTAATACCAGGAGGTGCTTATATCACTGTCAGCGGAACGGCTTCATTTGGGTTCGGTTATGGTTCTGCTGCTGACACTGTGAAAGTCACTGGTAGCTATGATGTTGTTTTTGGCGATGGCGGCGCGTATAATTATCAGTTTGGCATCAATCGGGAAACTCCAACAAACCCTTTGCATATAGGTACAAACAACACTAATGGAAATGGCGCATATCTATCTACGGGTGGCGTGTGGACCAATGGTTCATCCCGATACTATAAAGAAGATTTTCAACCGCTCGATGGCATAGCTATTCTCAGTAAAGTGGCGGAGCTCGATATCACCAAATGGAAGTTCAAGGGATCGCAAGAGCGTCACATCAGCCCTGTAGCTCAGGATTTTTATCAGGCATTTGGCTGCGGGACCGGTAATGTCGAGGACGATTCAACGCATATCGCTGCCATGGACATGGCAGGCGTGGCTTTGCGTTCGATTCAGGAGTTGACCAGACTCGTCCGCAGCCAGCAGACACTGATGTTTGAACAACAGAAAAAGATTGAGGAGTTGGAGAAAAAAATAGCGGCAATGCAATAAAAGGGATTCGTACCATTCGCAATTTGAGACTCATAGATCAAATATTCGATATATCATGAAAAAAATGAAAACCAAAAAACGTATGCTAATTTTAAGTGGGAGGAAGGCTTTACTAAAGCAATGCGATGGAGCCGGCGTTGCCGCGATCGAAACTGCGATAGCTGATTACTGCCAGCGGATAAGCGATGAATACTTTGCTCGATTCCAATATTACGACGATCCAACCATATTCACGGTCAAACCCGCTAAGAAAAATGCTAAAGCCATTCGTAATTTGATCCTCGATACAGAGAAAAAATGGGGTACTATAGACTATATTTTGATTATCGGCGGCGATGCGGTCGTGCCGTTTTTCCGCCTGCCTAATCCCTGCGACGATTCCGATGCCAAAGTAGTTTCGGATAGCCCGTATGCTTCGCGGGACGATGATTTTTTGATCCCGGAGCGTGTATGCGCCAGGATCCCGGATAACAAAAGCGCAGATTTTATCATAAAACAATTAAATAAACCTGTGTTAAATTATCCTGCTGTGAATAAGACACATCAGGCATTTGGCTTAACCGCCAAGGTTTGGCTCAAGGCGTCGCAAAACGTGTACCGTCAGATCGGTAAAATTAAGGATCTAAAGGTTTCGCCGCCCGTAACCAGCGATAAATTTGAAGACAAATGGCTTCAGGATAAGGATTTCATCTATTTCAATGTCCATGGTTCGGATGAATCGGCAAACTGGTATGGCCAGGATGGCGATGATTATCCTGTTGCCTTAAGCCCGGATAATATCATAGATGCGTCGGGTATTGTGGCTTCCGAGGCATGCTATGGCGCGAATATCATTAAACGAACAAGCAAAAATGCGATTTGCCTTAGATACATGGACCAGGATAATATTTTGTGCTTTTGCGGCTCTACGACCATTGCCTATGGACCTTCGGTTCCGCCTTCCAGCGAAGCCGACCTATTGGTAAAATACTTCTTTGAATATGTAAAACAGGGCTTGCCCGTAGGTGCTTGTTTACTGAACGCCAAGCGTGATTTCGCCCGTAAAGCCCTGCGCCGCCATGGATTTCTAGACGATGACGACCAAAAAACGTTGTTACAATTCGTTTTATATGGCGATCCGACCCTCCGTATTAGTCCAGCACTTTCTTAAAATGACTATATATTACGTCTGTATCACGAATAGCCAGAAAGTGCTGGGCACGTTTTGAAATAGTCATGTACTACGTCTACATATTGATATCAATATACTTTCTGTGCCTGCTTGCCCCGTTAGAAATGCAATTTCTAATGGGGTCATTGCGAGCGCTCAAAAATTTCCTCTCCCCTTGTTTCTCTTCAAATCCCTCCCCCTTGATGGGGGAGGATAAAGGTGAGGGTGATGGATAGGGGTGAGGGGTGTCATTGCGAGCGTTTTATGTGCGCAACCTTATACCCCCTCCTTTTTCCTCCCCCCTTGAGGGGGAGGGTTAGGGTGGGGGGGATAACTGGTGTCCCGAGGAACGAGGGGAAGCCATCTCATCCATTTATTCGTCCTATGCGCTGTCATTCGTATGATTCGTAATTATCATTCGTCACATTCGCTATCATTAGTGCAATTCGTAGTACAGAGGAGGCCGTTACATGGATAAAAATCTGTTAGCAAAGATAAAGGCCGACGTAATCAAGAAATTCCCCGAATTCAAGGGCATCGCGCCTAAGATCACCACCAAAGCCATGCCGGATCACAGGAATTTGTCCAAAAAGCTCACCCTGGGAGCCGGCATGCGCAAGATGGCAAAGAAAATCACCAGCATGCGGTTTACCAAGACGGTCAAAACCGCAGATAACGTGAAGCTCGAGCGTCACCTGATCGTGACCATGGACGAAAACGGCGAGATTTTGAAGATTACCGAAAGCCGGTAGCTTTATCCAATGTCATTGCGAGCGCTTCTCGTGCGCGGCAATCTACCTTTTTACTCATCGAGCGAACAACGAGAGTCGAGAAGTCCCGCCATGATGCCTGCCCCGTTAGAATTGCCATGCAATTTCTAATGGGGTCATTCCCGTCCCGTATCATTGTACGGGATAAATTCCGACAGGAATCCAGTATTCGTCCAGCACTTTCTTAGATCAGTATGCATACTACTGCAACCATGGCGACAATTATGAGTGAAAGTGCTGGGTCGCTGTCATTCGTTCCATTCGTTATACAATTACTTAATCACTCAACAACCTAGTGATTATGATTATAGGTACAATTACTTATTTACGTAATCAACTAATTTCTATAGTATAGAATATTAAAATATTAAAAAAATATGATTGATTTGATACTACGCGGTGCATAAGCGTCCTAAATGATAATAACAAATAATAAACGAAATGAACGATAGTGACGCTATTAACGCACTAAACGTTCCTGGAGGTATTATATGAAAGTCCTTGTAACTGGCGGCGCTGGATTTATCGGATGCAACCTAGTACGAAGATTGTTAAAAGACGGGTACGATGTCCGGGTATTTGATAATTTTTCCACCGGAAAAAGAGAAAACTTATCTGATTTGAATGATAAAGTCGAAATATTTGAAGGTGATCTACGTGATTCTTCATTAATTTTGGAAGCTTCAAGCGATGTGGGAATTGTTTTTCACGAAGCCGCCTTACCTTCGGTAATACGTTCGGTAAAGGCGCCTTTTACGACGAATGACGTAAATGTTACCGGTACTTTAAACCTTCTTGAAGCTGCCCGGATAAATCATGTCCGCAGAGTGATTTATGCATCTTCTTCATCAGTATATGGTGATTCGGAAACGCTGCCAAAAACCGAAGATATGAACCCCAATCCCTTATCGCCTTATGCCGTATCTAAATTGGCCGGGGAATACTATATGAACGTATATCATCGTTTATACGGCATAGAAACGGTCATTTTAAGGTATTTTAACGTTTATGGGCCATATCAGGACCCTAACTCAGAGTATTCAGGCGTTATCGCCAAATTTATAAAGGCTTTTAAAAACGATCAATCGATCACGTTATATGGAGATGGCGAGCAATCAAGGGATTTTACGTATGTGGATGATGTGGTCGAAGCCAATATCTTGACCGCCAAATCGCCGATTTCAGGCGAGGTTTTTAATGTCGCCGGGGGAAATAGACATACATTGAATTATATGATTGAGATATTGAAAAAGATATTTAATAAAAAAGAATATCCCGTGGCCTATGCCAAGCCTCGACCAGGAGACATTAAACATTCCCAAGCGGGGGTGGGGAAAATAAAAGAGCATATTAATTTTGTTGCAAAGATTGGTTTTAATGAAGGTTTAGAAAAGACAGTGGCGAAATTGAATGTTCATTAGACAATAACATGCAAAATTTAGCATTCGCTCTATTAGCTATCATTCGTTTTATTCATAATCAACTATAATGACTCTTAGACAAAAAATGCTATCCGGTCTTTTCTGGAGTATGCTAGAACGCTTTGGACAACAAGGCATATTATTTATTACTACGATAATCATCGCTCGTATACTCACACCAGCTGATTATGGATTGATTGGTATGATAACAATATTTATTGCCATATCTTTGTCTTTGATCGATAGTGGTTTTGGACAGGCGCTTATTCAGCGTCAAAATGCAACACGAAAAGATGAATCAACGGTATTTTTCTTTAATATTATATTTGGAATTGGCATTTATTTTCTATTGTTTTTTATTGCACCTTTAATAGCTTCTTTTTATAAACAACCCATCTTAATATCGATAACACGTATCATGGGATTAAATCTAATAATAAATTCACTCAGTTTGGTACAAAACGCTTTATTGACTAAAACAATTGATTTTAAGAAACTTTCAAAAATAACTATTATTTCAGTTTTTATTTCTGGTATAATTGGAATAATATTTGCACTAAAAGGATTTGGCGTATGGGCTTTAATTATTCAAGCTATCATTGGGAATATAGTGAAGACTATTTTATTTTGGATAATGAGTAATTGGCGTCCTTTATTAACATTTGATTTTATATCATTAAGATCGCTTTTTTCATTTGGTTCAAAATTATTAGCAGCAGGTTTATTAAATCAGTTTTTTGATAATATATACAATATAATTATTGGCAAGATATATACACCTGCATCGCTCGGATTTTATACTCAAGCAAAACGTATACAAGAATTCCCTGTTACTAATACATTAGCGATATTACAGCGTGTAACTTTTCCTATATATTCGACTATACAAAATGAAACAGAACGTTTAAAAAATGCTTATAGAAAAACAATTAAAGCGATCGTATTAGTTAATTTTCCTTTAATGATTGGTATGATTATTTGTTCACCACTTTTAATAAAAACATTATTGACTGATAAATGGTTACCTACCGTTCCATATTTACAGTTATTGTGTATAATTGGTATGCTTTATCCACTGAGTGCTGTAAATTTGAATATTTTGAAAGTAAAGGGGCGTACCGATATATTTTTTTACCTTGAGATTGTCAAAAAAGTATTGATTGCATTAGCAATTTTGGTTACATTTAGATATGGAATCTATATAATGATCGTCGGTCAAGTCTGCACCGGTTTTATTGGGCATTTTTTAAATATATTTTATTCTGGAAGGTTGATTAAATATAGTATACGTGAACAAACAAATGATATCGCCATGTATTTGTTCCTGGCTTCTGGTGTTGGAGTTATAGTATACCTTGGTGGGATATTATTAAACCCTCTTCCTGGTGTCATGAAGCTTATTGTACAAGTTGTGGCTTTTGTTGTTCTTTATTTGATATTGACCCATATTTTCAAACTTGAAGCGTATAAGGATTTCAGATCCGTAGTTGATGCAAAATTTCTTAACATTCACGAAAGCCAAATAAATGTGGCGACATAGTGTCTAAAAAATGAAAAAATACAATAAACCAATATATGTAACCCAGCCATATTTACCACCATTAAAGGAATTTATTCCTTATCTCAAAGATATCTGGGATAGTAGATGGCTGACTAATATGGGCAAATATCATCAGCGGTTTGAAAAAGAACTAGCGGGTTATCTTGGCGTTAAATATGTTTGTCTTTTTGCTAATGGTACATTGGCATTAATGACAGCGTTGCAAGCATTAAAGATAACTGGTGAAGTGATTACTACTCCTTTTAGTTTCGTGGCTACTACCCATGCTTTATACTGGAATAGGATCAAACCGGTATTTTGTGATATAGAGCCAGAATATTGTAACCTGGATCCGGATAAGATTGAAGCATTGATAACACCTAAGACTACTGCGATTTTGCCTGTCCATGTATATGGCAATCCATGCCAGGTGAAAAAGATTGCTAAAATAGCTGACAAATATGGATTAAAAGTCATTTACGATGCATGCCATGCGTTTGGCGTTAAAATCAACGGTAGATCAATATGTAATTTTGGTGATTTATCAGTACTGAGTTTTCACGCTACAAAAGTATTTACAACATTTGAAGGAGGAGCGATTATATGTCATGATAAAAAAATGAAACAGCGTATTGATTTTTTGAAGAATTTTGGTTTTGCTGACGAAGTTACAGTCGTGGGACCTGGTTTTAATGCAAAGATGAATGAATTCCAGGCTGCTCTAGGTTTTTTACAGTTAAAATATATTGAGAAGAATATAATAAAACGGAAAAAGATTGCAAATATATATAGACAAAAGTTGAGTAAAATCAAAGGCATAAAATTTTTCAATGATATCCCGGGAACCAAACACAACTATGCTTATTTCCCAATATTTATAGATGAAAAATATGGAATATCAAGAGATGCGATCTTCAATATTTTTAGAATAAAAAATATATACGTACGTCGTTATTTTTACCCTTTGATAAGTCAATTTCCAACGTATCGTTATTCGCTAAGTTCATCTAATAAAGAATTACCAGTCGCCTCTAGAATAACTAAACAAGTATTATGTTTGCCGATTTCCCCTTATTTGAATTCAAAAATTTTAAGGGAAATTATTGACACGATTAAAATGTACTTTAAATGACCTGAAAATTGTTAAAATCATGGCTAAATCTAAAAATTTAAAGATCCTTAAATACTGGAATAACAAGGATATAGAGTCGATGTACGACAAGTATCTATTAAATGCAGAGATTCGATTAATAAGTCAACGTCTATCACCAGACAGTAAAATACTTGATGCCGGCTGCGGTGAATGTGAAGGTACACTTCAATATTCTAAAATAAAAGGTGTTATTATTGATGCTGCTGATTTTTCTGATACTAGACTAAAAAAAGCTAAACAACGTTTACAGAGTAAATCGAATGTACATCTTATTAATGTTGATTTCCTTGGTAAATATTGTCTCGATCATGATTATGATTATATTATTTCACAGCGATTTTTAATAAATTTACTAGAATGGAAATTCCAAAGGAAAGTGCTTTTAGATTTTATGAATATGATTAAACCAACTGGCTATTTGATTCTACTCGAAGGATGTATAGACGGAGTAAAACAATTAAACGACTTCCGTAAGAAATTCGGACTTAAGCCAATCCCTGTAAAATGGCATAATTTATTTTTTGATAATAAAAAACTCGTCAATTTTATGAGATTACATAAATTTGAATTAATAGACGAAGACGGCCTAGGTGAAATATTTTTATTAACGCGAGGAATTCGACCGATTTTCGATAATAAATTAAATTGGAATCATTCTTTCAATAAAATTGTCTGTAAATCTAAATATATGAAATTATTAAACCTTAAAGATAAATTTTCGCGTCTAAAATTATGGGTTTTTCAAAAAAATGAAAATAAAGTAAAATATTAGTTATCATAATTCATAAATATTATAAATATATTACAGCGGTTATAATTAATATATCAAGTTGAATTTCTCATTGTCACAAAAATAATAGCACAGAAAAAATAATAATGAATAAACCAAAAATACTATTAATTGCCGATCATCCTGAATGGGCCTACGATCATATATGCAATTTTATAATTCGATGTCTTAGAGATAGATATGAATTTTTTGTTGATTATCTATTATTTAATAAAAATTATATAAATGACAAATCTTTAAACAATATTCAAAAAATAAAATTAATAGTTAATAAATATTGCAAATACATAAAATACTATAAGAAACGTAAACTCTTAAGAAATCCATATATGTATGATATTATTTGTTATTTGGGTTTTTATTTTCCATTTTCAGCTAAATTTAATTATAAAAGTAAATATATAATACAAGGCATTTATACTAGCGGATTTCCTCCTCAGGGTTGTAGCAATGAAGATAATGGCATTGATATTAAACAATTTATAAATAAATATTTATTTACGTCATCAATAATTATTGCTGGATCAAAAGAAATATATAATTTTTATAAACCTTATTTATCTGACAAAATATATTTAGCAACAGGCGCAATTGATACAAATTTATTCAAACCATCGTCTGATCGTAAAATTAATAAATCACCTAAATTTGTTATTGGTTGGACCGGAAATCCTACTCGAAAATTTAAGGGTTATTGGGATTATATTCTTCCTGCAATAAAAAAAATAAGAGTTAATAATCCAAACATCAAATTTAAAACTAGGTTTTCCGGTTCATTTAATACATTGCCACATTTTTATAATAATGTTGACATTGTTTTATTGGCCTCTATTGGTGATGCTGGACCGAGTTGTTTTTTAGAAGCTGGCGCTTGTGGTGTACCTGCAATATCCATTAAATCTGGTTTTCCTGGTGAAACGATAATAGATGGATTTAATGGCTTGATTGTGGAAAGAAATATTGATTCAATAATAAAAGCGATAGATTATGTATATTGTAATCGTGAGCTATTATGGAAAATGAGTCTACAAATTAGAAAAGATATTGTTAAAGAATATAGCTATGAATCTAGATACATTAACTGGGTAAGAGTATTTGATAAATTAATAGATTTATGAGATTTATCTATCTATTTTTATATTATATTTCACAAGTTCAATAAGCAAGTGCAACGCTTTGGCAATAATGGATATAATAGGTTTGAGGAGGTCAAAGCGTTATGGGAGCACAATACCAGCACTTATCCAAGGAGGAACGGGACTTGATTGCGGTTTATAAGGCCCAGGGGTGCTCACTGCGGGAAATTGGGGCAAAAATCGGTCGGGATAAAGCGACGATTTCCCGGGAACTGTGTCGGAATGCCCCGGAGATTCATAAGGGCTATTATCTTAGCCATAAGGCGCAGGAGCGTGCGCAAGGCCGTTGGGTTACCGCGCACATCCGCGCGCGCCTAAAAAATCCGATCCTTCGAGCCTATGTGGAACGAAGCTTGAAAGCGGGCTGGTCGCCCGAGCTGATCACCGGATGCCTGCCTTTGGATCAGCCAGGAGCCCGAATCAGCCATGAAGCGATCTACCAGTACATTTATACCGAGCGTCGGGAGTTCATTTGCCAGCTGGCGCGCCACAACCGCATTCGCCGGCGCCGGGGCCACAGTCGTAAGCACCGGCACAGCCATATCCCGAACCGCATCGCCATCGCTGCCCGGCCGGCGGTGGTGGCGCAACGGATCCGTTTTGGTGATTGGGAGGCGGATACAGTGATCTCCCGCCGGAGTAAAGCAGCGTTGCAGGTCCTAGGCGACCGTGCCAGCCGGCTGGTGCGTATCCACAAGCTCCGGCATACCACGGCGGCAGCGGTCCGTCAGGCGATTACTGCCATGTTGGCGGCTTATCCAGCCGACCTCCGGCATACTATTACCTATGACAACGGCCATGAAAACGTCGAGCATGAAGGCATCAACCAAAGACTGGGGACGATGTCTTTTTTCTGCAATCCGTATCACAGCTGGGAAAAAGGGACGGTCGAAAACCTGATCGGTTTGATCCGGCGGTACTTGCCAAAGCGGACTGATTTCAGTAAAATACGCAAGGATCGGATCGTGGTCATCGAAGATCAGCTTAATTCCAGGCCGCGAAAATGCCTGGCTTATCGTACGCCGTATGAAGTATCTCGTCAGTTATCGAGTGTTGCACTTACTGGTTGAATGTGGCTTTTAAAATATTATATAATCTAAAAAATAATATTGTCCTAATACCTCTGAGTATTTTTTAAATGAGAAAAATATAGAGAATAACATCATCCAATCTATTGGTCACATTGTATGATTAATATTATGAAATCGCGTGCTATTTTTCTACAAATAGCATCCGTAATAATGGCAACCATAACATTGACTGTTGGCATATTATTTTCATCGGAATTCAATTACTATTTTGGAATAATTGCATTTAGTTTTTTTGTTTTGGGTATCATTATTTATATGCGCCAAGATATTTGGCGCCCAGCCGAAATAATATTAATTATTACCCCCTTTCAAGGCGTTTTGACTACGATATATGGTTATGTAGCTAATGTATTTACTTTAATACCAATAATAGTTTTCCTTACTCAAATTCCAGATAAGCAATTTTATAAATATTTATTAGGTAGTCGCGTACAGCGCCTCACTGCTTTATTTATTGTTACATTAACTTTTTCTTTTTTATTTAGTTTAAGAAAATTTGATGTTCAGATTTTAGTTGACTACGCGCAAAAAGTTACATTGTTTTTTTTGCTCGCTGTTTTTACAGCTTCATTTCAAAAAATACACAATATATCAAGATTACTATGGATTTTAATATTAAGTATGTCTGTATTTATTGTTTTGTCGCTTGCTGATTTTTATTTTGGACTGCATTTAATTCGTCATTATGGCGCATGGGGAGATCCTGGCCTTTTGGGAGAGCTGAGAAATAGTGCTGGAATTGTAAATACCACATATATACATAACTATAGATTATACGGAATAGGTGGCATGATATCTATAAATCGCCTTTCCAATTGGCTCATATTACCTATTTTCGCAGCACTTGGATGTTTGCTCATCACCCGCCAAAAATTAACTATTATCATCGCTGGCGCATTTTTACTCATCCTTAGTTATGGCCTTATAGCGAGCAGTTCTCGGGGTAGTCTTTTAGGATTCATTATAGCTTGTGTGGTGATATTGTTTGTATTACGAAATCGGATTTCCAACCGTATTATTATGTTATTTATGATATTGGGAATAGCTGGAATTTTGTTCGTTAAATTTGGTATGGCTGAGATATTGACTTTTCGATTTACTGGAAGTGAATTGACTGATTTGGGAAGACGTTACGCAATGTGGCAGTTTGGTATTGAACTATTTCTACGCTCTCCATTATTTGGTGCTGGCGCTAATGGATTTATTAATAACGCACCAATAGGCCTTTTAAATGCAGATCCTCACAGTGCTGTTATTGAACTTTTAAGCCAAAGAGGTATTTTTTGTATGGTTTCCTTTTTAGTACTTGTTATACACGTATCATACATTTTGTTTCGCAAAATAGTCAATATCCCTCGTAATCTCGCAATATGGAAAAATATTTTTTTGGGTAGCTGGATAGGTATATTAATCTCTAATGTTTTTGCAACATATCATTATGAGCGATTATTTTGGGTAGTTATTGGATTTGCTGCTTTTATTGAGCATCAATTCACAAATTATAACTTACCGAAAAAGAATTAAAAATATGCATATTTTATTTTTTCTCCCGAACTTGGCCTTCTATAAGGATAGAGTGCGTTTGCTTATGGAAATATCCAATGGACTTAGATGCTTGACTTTATTGGTGGGACGAAATGATATGGAATTAAATTTAGAGAATTATAAACATTTAAGGATCATAAACTTAAATTTTCATTCAAAACAGTGGCTATTAAATATTCTTAAAGCCAGCCGTGTTGCTAAACGCCTGATTATTCGAGAGAACATTAACGTTGTTCACGATACTTTTGGTTATCTTTTACCACTTTTCCGACAAAAAAAACCTTATCCATCGCTAATTTATTTGACATCATTATTCGCTCTTAATCGATGGCGGATTTATAACGTTTTCAATAATTATAGTCTTCTAAAAATGCTCTCTTCTAAAAGCACTGTTCTTACGATGTTAAATAGCTGGATAGAAAAGAAGATATGCACGCATGCAGATCAGGTGATTGTACAGGCAGCAGGATTGAAAGAGCGCCTGTTGGAAACATTGCCCATATCAAAATCAAAAGTGCATATAATAAATAATAATGTTGATGTTGATTTTTGGTGTCCGAGTTCTGAATATGATAGACTTGACGGACGCGATAACTATGGCTTGTTCTTTGTCGGCGGTATACATTTTAGTAATGGCATTTTTAACCTTGTTGAAACGTTTCGTATTTTGCATAAAAAGAATCCAAAATGGCATCTCAAAATTGTGGGTAAATGGTCATCTTTTGATAAAGAACGAGTTTTAAAATTAATTCATTCTTATGATTTAGGTAATGTGATCGAATTTATTCCGGCAAAACTTAGGGCAGAGGAACTTCGACATCTTTATCGGAGTAATTATTTATTTCTATACCAAACAATTAACGATGGTTCACCAAGAGTAATTTTAGAGGCTTTGGCGTGTGGCTTGCCCGTGGTGGCGTCTCATCATCCGGGGATAGATAGTATAGATCCAAAAGGAGATTTTATTTGCTTTACGCAATTCGGTGATATTGAAGCAATTGTTAAATATATTCTATATTTAAAATCCAATGGCAATGATTGGCAACGTAGAGCATTGCTTAGCAGGTTAGCGATGGAAAAGTATTTTAGTACTAAGGCTGTGGTTAAGCAGTATATATCGCTTTACTCTAAATTAGTAAATAGAACAGTTCATCTTTAGGAAAAATATTATGTGCGGAATCTGTGGAATCGTAAATTTCAGTGGCAAGCGTATTGATCGCGATATCGTTCTAAACATGCGAGAAAAATTGGCCCATAGAGGACCAGATGACGCTGGTTTTTATTCAGATAAATATATTGGGCTGGGGCATAGGCGGCTTAGTATCATTGATTTAAGCGATAAAGGTCGACAGCCTTTATCTAATGAAAACAAAAATATTTGGGTAGTCAGCAACGGTGAGATATACAATTATGTCGAGCTTCGCAATGAGCTTTTGGCGGCTGGCCATCGATTTAGTTCGTGTAGCGACGCCGAGGTTCTAGTGCACGCTTACGAAGAGTGGGGTATTGAAAAACTCCTTAAGTGCTTAAGTGGAATGTATGCCTTTGCCATCTGGGATACACACTTGAAGACAATGTGGCTGGTTCGAGACAGGCTTGGCGTAAAACCACTTTTCTATATGCAGAAAAATGGAATGTTATTCTTTGCGTCTGAGTTGCATGTTCTATATGAGTTTACGGACATTACACCGGAGACTATTGATCACGAAGCTTTAGATTATTTCTTCGCGTTTGGTTACGTGCCGCCTGATCATTGCTTAATAAAAGGAATCAAAAAATTACAGCCAGGTCACGCTCTTCGACATACACAAAATGATACACGATGCTGGCGCTATTGGAATGTAGATTTTCGCCCCAGCCATAAATTATCATTGCCCACGGTGTTGGAAGATCTTAGCAATCTTCTTCAAGTATCAGTACATCAACGACTTAGAAGTGATGTTCCTCTGGGATGCTTTCTTAGCGGTGGAATAGATTCTGGATTGGTAACTGCGCTGGCTGCACGCATTATCACAGAGCCGTTACATACGTTTACTGTTGGCTTTCAGGGCTCAAATCCTAGCGAGAACGAGCTTGCTCTTGCTCAACTGGTTGCAAGTCGTTATGGCACTAGACATATGGAATTAATTGTTAAACCACAAAGTAAAAATTTATTACCTCGCATTCTTTGGCACTGTGGTGAACCTTTTGCAGATGTTTCAATTTTACCGACTTGCCAGATATGTTCTGAAGCAAGACGATCTATTAAAGTTGCACTTACTGGTGATGGTGGGGATGAATCTTTTTGCGGTTATTATAACGTCTATAGTGCCCATTTGGGAAGTATAATGAAACAAATTTTCCCCGATATTTTCCGTCATGAACTTCAAATATTGACAAATGCCCTCAGTAAATTATCTAATGTGCTTGTAATAGCAAGACGTCTTAATACTTTACTTAACTATGCTAATAAACCTGTGTCTTTTCATTATAATCTTGCTGATTGGTGGTATGCTGAATTACGTTCAAAATTATACGATCAAAAATGGCTAAATAGAATTGATAGTAATGCTATGCACATAATTACAGATATAATCAAAAATATAAATGAATTACAAGAAGCAGAAAAGCACCTTTATATAGATTTACAGTTGCGATTACCTGGCGATTACTTGACCAAAATTGACGTGGCCAGTAATTTGGTAGCTTTAGAAGTACGTTCACCATTTCTTGATCATAAATTAGTTGAGTATACTGCGAAAATCCCCGTCTCTATTAAGTTGTTGAATTTACGTCAAAAGGGTTTACTACGAACTCTGGCGCAACGATATTTGCCTATTGAGGTGGTGAAAGGTCGTAAAACAGGATTTAGTCCGCCTATGGGACGCTGGTTACGTGATGAGTGGGCACCCCTTATTCGTGAACTAGTTGGTGAAAGTCTTGCAAATAGACCCGGAATTTTTAATAGAACAATTATACACCATATAATTGACGAACACTTAAGCGGCAAAAAAAATCATGCCCATCGCCTTTGGGCACTAGTATGTTTTGAAGTGTGGTGGCGTCTCTTTATTGATCACTCCTTAAAACCAGGCGATGAGTTATAGCTGGAAAAAAATATTATGAGAGTGTTTTTGATCGCAGATAATTATCCATCAAGCGCTAGACCCTGGACGAGTGTTTTTGTTCATGAATTGGCATATAATATAAATACATTTAATGCAGATACGATTATAATTTCACCAGAATCAATATTTAATCTGCTTAAACATAAACAGCTAGCTCCAGTTTTCGAGCTATTTGAGGGTATCCCAGTATACCATCCTCGCTATATTTCTTTTTCCTCGATATATTTATTAGGAGGTGTTTCAACATATCGATTCTCGGTTAAAACGTATGTCAATACGGTATTGCGACATGCTATGCGTCTTAACCAATATCCTGATATATGCTATGGCCACTTTCTTTATCCAAGTGGACTGGCTGCCATGGAACTGGCTAGTTACTTTAAAGTGCCTGCTGTTGTAGCATTGGGTGAATCGTCTTTCGAAAATTACGAATCTAATTATGGTCCCGCGCAAATTCATAAGGATCTTTCAAAATGCGCACGCATAATAGTCGTCTCAAATGCCATTAAAAAAATATGTGTTAATAGATATAATATATCCGCAGAACAAATCAATGTATTTCCGAACGCAGTCGATGATTTGTTATTTTGTTCCCGCAATCAAATAACTATTCGAAAAGAATTTGGACTACCGCTTGACCGACCTATTGTAATATTTGTTGGCCATTTTATTGATCGAAAAGGACCATTGCGATTGCTGGAAGCTATTCAATGTCATCCTGAGATTGGAGCTGTTTTTCTAGGTAACGGACCTCAGGTTCCTAAGGGATCACAGGTACTCTTTTGTGGAGCAGTTCCACATAAAGAAGTTGGGAAATGGCTTAGTGCAGCCGACATTTTTGTATTACCTACTTTAGATGAAGGTTCATGTAATGCAGTTCTTGAAGCCTTAGCCTCTGGGTTACCCATAATTTCTTCGGATCGCCCTTTTAACTACGAGCTTCTAGATCCATCTGTTGCCATTTTAGTAGATCCGTTGAATATTAAGGCTTTAGAAATGGCTATATTGAATTTGTTGCGTGATCCATCTAAGAGAATAGCCATGAGCCTTGTAGCGTTGAAATATGCAAGAAAATATAAGATAAAGGAAAGAGCTGGGAAAATTTTAAATGTGCTCAATGATGTATTATTGGGGTACAAATCAAGGGTAAATTATGGCAATAAGTAAGGGATTCCTTGATTGTTTAGTAAGATATCTGCAAGTGGCCGCCGGCAATTCACCAATGGCTGTAATCGGTGATCAGTCATTGAGGTGTTCAATATTTGATGTTAAGTTATGCAGTAAACATACACCTCGCTTGTTACGTTGGATTGAGAGTAAACTAAGAGTGCCCAATGAAACCTCCATTAATAGAGGAGAATTTTTAAAGATTTTTAGAATCACTGAATCAATTGGTTTTGACTTAAATGGGAATCCTGATGTTATACTTGATTTAAGTAAGCCTATACCTGGCAAATATGAGAACAATTTTCGTTCTCTCCTTGAAATTGGAACATTAGAGCATATTATGAATCCATTCCAGGCTCTAGTAAACTTTGATAAAATGGTCACCGAAGGTGGAATCATTATTCACTTCAGTCCTATTAAGATTAAACCTAATCATGGGTATTATTCTATCTCACCGCAGTTATTATTTGATTTTTATCTAGGTGATGAGAACTATAAGCTAATTAAAGCTGAACTTGTTTCTTATTATATTGGTTACGACTCTTTGCTTAGTCCAATATTAGTAACCTCTTATAATTTGAATCAAGATTTAATTCAATATCGAAATCTGGGATTTCTCGGAACTCTAAAAAGAAAACTTCGCAGGCTAAGCGTTTTTTTTTCAACAGGGACTTACATAGGATTTGTAGTTAAAAAAATAAACTCACGTAATGGATATTATCCAACTGTAGTGCAGCATCAATTTAAAAGTCAGAGACCCTAAACTTGATGTTCATAATATTAAAAAAAATGTGATGAGCGGTCCTTCAATCCCAGCCAGCATTTTATCAACAATAATATCTTCTTCAACTTATGAATAAAAAATTGACTATTCGAGTTGGTATAATTCAACGGGTAATCGCGGTATATAGAAAGCCTTTTTTTGAAAAATTGGCTAGAATGAATGATATCGCTTTATCTGTTTTTTCTGGACAATCATCCCCTTATGAAGCTATCAAAACTACAGAAAAAATTCATCTTGTACATTTGTTTAATACAAAGAACCACTATTTCTCAGGTCCGTTGGGTATGATTTGTTGGCAACAAAATATTATTAAATGGTTACTACAATTCAATCCGGATATTCTAGTTTTAGATGCAAATCCACGAATCTTAAGTAGTTGGGTGGCTATTTGTAAAATGAAACTATGGCATCGTCCAGTGTTAGGTTGGGGTTTGGGTAGTCTGGATAGGTACGGATTTAACTGGCAAGTAAAAATTAGAGAAAAAATCGCACGATTTTTTATTAATAAATTAGATGGAATTATTGCCTACAGTTCTAAAGCAGCAGATGATTATATGAAAGCTGGTTTTATAAAAAACCGAATATTTATTGCTTATAATGCGATAGATAATATAGAATCAGATACCTATATGACTAAGTTTGGAAGTGATACTCGGTGGATTGATGACTGGAAAAAGAAATTAGATTTAGATCCAACGCTCCCTATCATCCTATTCGTTGGACGTTTGATACCACAAAAAAAAGTAGAATTACTTATTCAGGCGTGTATTCCTTTATTTGATCGTTGTCAAATACTAATTGTAGGCGATGGTCCAATAAGACCAAATCTTGAAGCGTTAACAGAATTATATAAAAATAAAGTACGATTTATCGGCCATCAAACAGGAAAAATACTGGCTAAATGTTATATTGCTTCAGATGTTTTTGTGTTACCTGGCGCAGGGGGACTGGCAATTCATCAGGCTATGAGCTATGGAAAACCAGTTATAACATCATTTGGCGACGGTACTGAAAGCGATTTAGTTTACGAAGGTGTAAATGGATTATATTTTTGTGAGAGTGACATCAATGGACTCAGAGATAAAATAAGGGAAATGATTATGAATAATGAAAAAGGGAAGTTAATGGGAAAAGCATCATTATCAATCATCAAAGAAAAGATAAATATTGATAAAATGGTTGAAAGTTATTCGCACGCTCTTCACGAAATGAAGCGTATTTCTTCCTCTAATAATCGTTAATAAAATCTTGCAATTAATGATTTAATCTATGCGTCTTCTTTTACTAAATATTACCGCTGGCGGTATCAGTGGTGGGTACAAGAACTATTTAGATAATTTGTTGCCTATAATTACCAAGAATAAAAATATCAGTGAATTATTCATCGTTATACCAAAGATAATATCATTTCAACATTTAAAACAATGTATTACATCGGATATTGATTTTAATAAGGAAAAATTTGTTTTTATTCAATATAAACGTTTGCGTCAAATAAAATCTATAATTACAAAAATATCTCCTGATATCATATACATACCAACTGCAAGATATATAAAAATTAGAAATATACCAATCGTAAGTGCGGTTCAAAATATGTGGCCTCTTGCATGGAACAATAAAAATTATCCATTGATAGAAAAGTTAAAATATATTGCATTAAAAAAAATTACAAAGTCAGCAATCAATAAATCCGATCATATAATTGCTCCTTCTAATTTTGTTTATAGCTATTTAATTGATAAAATGCATATCAGTAAAGATAAAATTAGTCAAGTTTATTTTGGCTGTATGAATATTAAAAATTGTGTAAAACCATCAATAATTTCCAAGGATATCATGAAAAAATTTATTTTTAGTACGGGTTCCATTGAACCGTATCGAGGTTTGGAAGATCTATTATATGCCATGAGTAATCAGAGTTTGAAACAAACCGATAATATATATTTAGTGATTGCCGGTCATCTTAGAAAAACAATGACTAATTATTATAAAAAGCTAGAAAAAATGGCTAGGCAGATAAATCCTAATATTATATGGTTATTTAATTTAAAGAAAGAAGAAATGTCTTGGTGTTATAAAAATTGTGCGGTTTTTGTTATGACCAGTAGAGTCGAGGCATGTCCCAATATTGTACTTGAAGCAATGGCTAACGGATGTTTATGCATATCAACTGACAACCCACCAATGCCTGAATTTTTTAAAGATTCGGCTTTATATTATAAAGCCGGTGACCATCAAACTTTATCAATGCATATTTCTGATATTTTGAACTGGTCTGATGATAAAAAATCTGAGTATAAAAATAGAGCATTGTTAAGATCACGTGATTTCAGTTGGGATATATGCGCTGAGCAAACAGTAAATGTTTTTGAAAACGTTATTAAGAAGTACAAGCACAAACAATAATGATCATACTCGGTCTTAACGCTTATCACGGCGATTCGGCGGCATGCATAGTCAAAGACGGCAAGCTGATCGCCGCAGTCGAGGAGGAGCGGTTCCGTCGTGTCAAGCACTGGGCTGGGTTTCCTGCCTGTGCGATCAAATATTGCCTGGAAGCAGCAGGCATAGCTATATCGGATGTTGATCATATCGCCATAAACCGGGACCCAAAGTCTCATATTAAAGAAAAGGCTTTGTCGGTGATTGCAAAAGGTCTGTCACCAGGCTTGGCGATAAACCGTCTTAAAAACGCCCAAAAGGTCAGGGACATCAAACTCGAATTAATGATGACTTTTCGGCTGAAGCATACTGATATTCATGCGAAGGTCCATAATGTCGAACATCATATTGCTCATCTGGCAAGCGCCTTTTTGGTTTCGCCATATAAAAAAGCCGCGCTTGTTTCGGTGGATGGATTTGGAGATTTTGTCGGTGCAATGTGGGGGATAGGCGAAGATAATAGAATAACGGTCATGGACCGGGTATTTTTTCCGCATTCCTTGGGTCTTTTTTATCTTGCCTTTACCCAGTTCCTCGGTTTTCCAAAATATGGTGATGAATATAAAGTCATGGGTCTTGCGGCTTTTGGTAAACCTACGGAATCAGGCAAAATGGGTAGAGTTGTCAAGCTGTGTGATAAAGGGCGTTTCAAATTGGGATTAGACTATTTTACTCATCACATCAAGGGTGCTTCCATGACCTGGGATGGGGGAGAACCTAAGATCGATCCAGTTTACTCTGAATTGATGGTACAGGAATTTGGAGGTATCCGGGGAAAGAAAGAACCGATCACTTCCCATCATGAAAATCTGGCATCGAGTATGCAGACTGTATATGAACAAGCTTTCTTTAACCTTTTGAATTATGTTTATGAACAGACAAAGAATCCGGTTTTGTGTTTAGCTGGTGGTTGCGCAATGAACAGCGTTGCGAACGGCAAGATATTTGATAAAACTTCATTCAAAGATGTCTATATTCAGCCTGCAGCCGGAGACGCAGGTGGTGCAATTGGTGCGGCTTATTATGTATACAATCAGTTATTGCATAATGACCGAGGTTTTGTGATGGACAATGCGTATTGGGGTCCATCTTTTAGTGAGGAAGATATTGAAAATATCCTGCAGTCAAAAAGCGAAGAATTGGAAAAAAACACTTGTTTTATCACGAAGATCGAAGATAAAAATCAATTATGCAGAACAGCCGCAAAATATATTGCTGACGGTAATGTCGTAGGTTGGTTCCAGAACAGGATGGAATGGGGACCAAGAGCTCTGGGTAACCGCAGCATTGTCGTCGATCCGAGAAGAAAGGATATGAAGGATATCTTGAACGCCCGCATCAAGCGCCGCGAATCTTTCAGGCCGTTCGCGCCGTCTGTTCTCCTTGAAAAAGTCGGCGAATATTTTGAGAAAGATTATCCGGATCCGTTTATGCTCAAAGTCTATCCGATAAAAAAAGAAAGGCGCAGATTGATTCCGGCGGTAACCCATGTTGATGGCACGGGCAGGTTACAGACCGTAAGTAAGGAAGAAAATCCGTTGTATTGGAAACTGATCAAGGAATTTGAAAAGATCACGGGCATACCGGTTGTTCTTAATACATCTTTTAATGAAAACGAACCGATCGTCTGCACCCCTCAGGAAGCGCTTGATTGTTTTCTGCGCACTAAAATGGATGTCTTAGTGCTCGGTTCATATATCATAAAACGATGACAACATATTTCACAATTGCGAAATAGTGAAATGCTGAAATGAAAAACCGAATCCTATTGCTCAACCAGACCTTTTATCCTGACCATGCGGCGACGAGCCAGCAGTTGACCGACTTGGCCGTGGAGCTGGTCAAGACCGGGTATTCGGTCGATGCCATCGCCGATATCAGATCATGGGATAACAGGGATGTTATATTGTCCAGATATGAGATTTACCGGGGCGTGCGTATATTCCGTGTCGGATCGTCGGGTTTTGGTAAAAAGACCCATTTCCATAGGGGATTGGATTATCTGACATTTAATTTATCTCTAATCAGGGCGATGTTTCAATTGCCAAGATATGACTATATCATCGGACTTACGTCACCGCCATGGATCTCTTTTTTCGGCGCTGTCTTGGGTAGATATACTAATACACCGTTTATTCACTGGGCAATGGATGTAAATCCGGATGAAGCGGTGAAATTAGGTTGGGTAACTCCTGGCTCATTATTTCATCATTTTTTGGAGTTTACCACCAAGTTCACCTATCAGAAGAGCGCAATAATCATCGCGCTAGATGGCTATATGGCGCAACTGATCAAAGATAAAAGCAAGAGTAGTGGAATATCAAATCAAGATGATAAGGTATCGGTGATCCCTCCCTGGGCGCATGATGATATTAAATCCATTCCGCATGATGCAAATCTGTTTCGTAAGCAAAATGGCCTTGACGGTAAGTTTGTCATCATGTATTCAGGTAATTTCAGCGTTTGCCATCCTCTGGATACATTGCTGAATGCCGCTCAGAGTTTAAAAGATAATAAAGATACCGTTTTCATGTTCATTGGCGGCGGTGTGCGATTAAATGAAATTTTGAAATATAAGGAAGATAACAATTTAAAAAATATAACATGCCTGCCCTACCAGAATAGGGAAGATATTAAGTATTCTCTGTCCGCCGCGGATCTGCATATCGTATCCATGGGTGACATGTATGTGGGTATCGTGCATCCCAGCAAGATCTACGGCATACTGCAAACCGGCCGGCCGTTTATTCTAATCGGTCCGCAAAAAAGTCATATCGGCGATATCATCAAAAAACACAATATCGGCAATCAGGTAGATCACGGTGATGTGAAGAAACTGACCAGGGTTATCCGGGACGTAAAATCATTGAGCGCTGACAAAAAGAACGAAATAAAGATTAAATGCACGAACCTCGCCCAAACCCGCTACTCCCGGCAAAAACTGACCAAAAAATTCATTGATGAATGCATAAAAAAATAGTAATGTATCATTTTGTTAATTCGTTAATTCGACAATTCGATAATTATCGAATGGAGATATCGGAGGATGATTAAATGAAAATAGTTGAAAAGAAGTTTCGCGGGTCTCAACTCTGCCGGGTATTGAGTTATCCCATTGCATACGCCATCGTCAGGTTGCTGCTCGAAAGAGGCTCAATGTCCCTGGATGAAATTGTAGATGAAGTGCACAGGTCAAAACCAACCGTATGCGGCCACCTTGCGAAACTGAAGCTGGCAAATATCGTTCGATACGAAAAGAAAGGGCGCGAGACCAAATACTGGATCAAGTATCCCGAAGTATTATCTGAATTCATGGCGGTATGCGATAAGGTCATCGACAGGATCGCGCAACGGTTAAAAGAGGATTATTGATGGCCATAATCCCGCGTAAAAGATAAAATCAAGGAGGTTTCGTGAATCTGAAAGACAAACGTGTCTGTATTACCGGCGGCAAAGGATTCTTGGGCCGGCACATTGTTAGGCAGTTTGAAAAGCGTGGGTATAAAAAGCTTTTTGTCGCCGATCTGCCGGAATTCGACCTGCGCACGCTGGATGATGTCATACTTATGTACAAGAAGATCAAACCCGATGTCGTGGTGCATCTGGCAGCCCGGGTAGGGGGTATTGGAGCGAATAGGGAGCATCCAGGCGAGTTTTTCTTTGATAACCTAACTATGGGTGTGTTTCTGCTCGATCAAGCACATCGGTACAAGGTAGACAAGTTTGTAGCTTTAGGTACGATCTGCTGTTATCCCAAGTTCACTAAGGTGCCGTTTAAGGAAAAGGACATATGGGACGGTTATCCTGAGGAAACCAACGCGCCCTATGGTTTAGCAAAGAAGATGTTATTGGTCCAGTCCCAAGCCTACCGCCAGCAATATGGATTTAACTCGATATTCTTAATGCCTGTGAATCTCTACGGTCCAAGTGATAATTTTGATCCGAGTTCCAGCCACGTGATCCCGGCCCTTATCAAGAAATTTGTGGATGCAGAAGGCGGAAAAAAAGCCGCTTTGAAGTGGTTTTATAACACCTCGGCATCTCGGCAGCTCTGCACCACTGCTCGTGACCGAAAGGTCACGGTCTGGGGCAGTGGCAAGGCCACCAGGGAGTTTTTGTATGTTGAAGACTGTGCCGAAGCTATTGTTCTGGCAACGGAAAAATATAACAAGCCCGACCCGGTCAATATCGGCGCGGGATTTGAGATTTCAATTAAAGCTTTAACGCATTTGATCGCAAAACTGTTGAAGTATAACGGAACGATAAAGTGGGATCGAACCAAACCCGACGGCCAGCCCAGGCGGATGCTGGACACGTCCAGGGCGCGAAAAGAGTTCGGATTTCAGGCAAAGACGAAGTTTGAGGAAGGTCTCAAGAAAACGATCGAATGGTACTTGAAAACCTGATATATTGCCGTATTCGCTGTCAAAATCAAATCCACCAACATTCGATGATTTTAGAATGTTAGAATGCTAGAATTCTGGAATGCTCTCTTGAACGGCTGGATTTCGTTAATTCGACAATTCGGGAATTGCCGAATGATTGAATTGCGAGCAGACCAAACGGTTTGCGTCAGAATCGCACTTCTTGACATGAAATGAGAAAGCGATATAATTGACCATGAAGAGATCTAATATGCTTGAATTGCATATCCTTATTGAAAAGGAAAGTAAACTATATTCTGCCTTGTGTCTTGAACTAAACGTTGCATCGCAGGGCCAGACGATAAAAGAAGCCGAAGACAATATCAGGGAAGCGATCGAACTTTATTTGGAAGATGTATATGAAGCGGGCGATGAAAAGAATTTTGTTCCGAGACCGGCACCGGTCGCCGAATGGTTAAAATATTTTAAGCAGGAAGCTAATTACCTGAAAAATCAACTCCGGTCCGGTCATCCAAGGCCAAGGTTGCGAGAGGTCGTGGTTGGATAAACGGCTTCTCAAGCTTACGTCCCGAGAAGTCGAAAGAATTCTAAAACAGCTGGGTTTCCAAATATCTAGGCAAAAGGGCAGTCATGTTCAGTACGTTGGGATTATTGCCGGCAGGAAAAGAAGAGTCACCGTGATTGCCGGCCAATCACGGTTGTCGCCGAAAACGATAAAATCAATGATTGAGCAGTCTGGATTACGCGAGCAGGCATGGTTGTATCATATCAAGTGATTGCACTGCACTGATGCAGTAAATGCGCATGAGCAGATCCTTTAGAAAAATACCCATATTAGGCGCTTGTGGCGGCTCTGATAAGAAAGACAAAATGCTGTCAAATCGTCGTCTGAGAAAGGCCTGTAGAACTCATGTTCAAAGAGGCATCGATAATGTTGCTGAGTTACCGAGCCGAAGAGAGGTTTCGGATATCTGGAATTTCCAAAAAGACGGCAAAATACACCATTATTTGAAATACTGTTCAGCGCGCGTACGACGAAGCGTCTTACAGAAATAGCCCGACTACCGCGCAAACATTTGTTCAACGAAAAACCAAGGACGGCGCCGCATTCGATATTATCGCGGGCAACCTTTCCCAGGCGCCCCAGAAGTGGCTTTGCCAATCGTATAAAAATAAAAGCCAATTTTCTCATGGGCGTGGGCCGGAGTTTCGACGTGATCGCGGGCACGGCGAAGTGAGCCGGCGTTAAGGTAATCCCGAACGCACTTACAGTGCGAAACTTCGGGATGCTCAATTCGATAGCCAAACAAATAAGTTTGGGTCGAATTAGCAACGGCAGATCATCTTTCCCAAATTTCTGTTGCATTTACTTCTTACTCGTACCAAATTAAGATGGATTTTATAAGGCAATTATGGTTTCTCGCTTTTGCGCGAAAGTGAGAAAGCCAGATAACTAAAATAATGAAATAGGTATCCATGATCATACTCGGTCTTAACGCTTATCACGGCCGGATCTTACGAATATGCTTGTTTTTCGCGAAATATGGTTAGGCAATTTGTCCCGTAATTTAATAACAATTGTCCATGTCTGACTTTTTGTGCTTGACAAGAGCAAAAAGTAGAATATAATGATCCTATGAAAATCATTTATCGCGATATTATTACGATCGCAAAAAAACACTTGGCAACCGATGAAATCTTGCTTTTTACCGGTGCCCGGCAAACCGGCAAAACAACAATATTAAAGTACCTTGAGCAAAAACTTACGCGTAACGGTGAAAAGACCTTTTTCCTGAATCTGGAAGATCCCGATTATTTATATGATCTAAATCAAAATCCGAAGAATCTCTTACGGATCATACCTGTCGATCTTAAAATTTTGAATTACGTGTTTATCGATGAAATCCAGTATTTGGCGAATCCAACTAATTTTCTGAAATATCTTTACGACGAATACGCCGGCCGCATCAAGTTGATCGTATCCGGTTCGAGCGCCTTTTATCTGGATAAAAAGTTCAAGGACTCGCTGGTCGGCCGCAAAATGCTGCTTCCGGTACGCACCTTGTCGTTTCGGGAACTGCTGCGGTTCAGGGAAGCGGAAGATTTGATGGCGCTGCTGCCGGAAAAATACGATCCCGATAATTACCGGTTTGCCGACCGGATTGCCGTTCAGCAGCGGGAAAAGCTGAAGGATCATTACCTGGAATACCTACGGTACGGCGGTTATCCGAAGGTCGCTCTGGCGTCGGTGTCGGAAAAAACGGCGCTGATCCAGGAACTCGCGTATTCGTATATCAAGAAGGACGTATTTGAGGCCAATATCCGCCAGGACGAAATATTTTACCGTTTATTCAAGATCCTTGCCGGTCAAACCGGCGGCTTGGTCAACCTCAACGAATTGTCCAATACTCTTGCGATTTCACGGAAAGCGATCGCCAATTATCTCTATGTCATGCAGAAGTCATATCATATTATTCTGATCAGGCCGTTTTTCCGGAATACCCGCAAGGAACTGACCAAGATGCCGAAAGTTTATTTTTATGATCTGGGTTTACGAAACTTTTTCGTCAATAATTTCGAATCCGTGCTATCCCGCCGCGACCGAGGTGAATTGCTCGAGAATGGCGTGATCCGGCAGTTCATAGACCGGGCTGACCAGCGCGCCGGGGACCGCGTCAAGTACTGGCGCTCCAAGTCCGGCGCCGAGGTTGACGTGGTTTTCGATGAGCAGGCGGCATTTGAGACAAAATTTGATGCCGGTCAATTTTCCGAAAATAAATATCGTGCTTTTAGCGCAGCGTATCCGGAAATAAAAATCAATATCGTCGCTTATTCCGGCAGACGGGTGACAGGATATCCGATATGGGACCCGTGGCTGATATGAGGGGAAAAAGACATGCTGGTTCGGATCGCGATTAATATGAGTTTAAGCACGATACTCCGCCGGATCTGATAAATGGCTAAAACCGATTTTAAGACTGGTTTGAAAAAGACAATAGAATGGTATCCCACTTTATCGCGAAAGTGAGAAAGTGAAACAGAAACATGGATTTCGTTATAGTTATAGGGGAGTAAAAATCAATGATCATACTCGGTCTTAACGCTTATCACGGCGATTCGGCGGCGTGCATTGTTAAAGACGGCAAGCTGATCGCCGCGGCGGAAGAGGAACGTTTCCGCCGGATCAGGCATTGGTCTGGTTTTCCGGTCCATGCCATTCAATATTGCCTGGACGCGGCCGGTATCAAGATATCGGATATCGATCACATCGCCCTGAACCGCGATCCTAAAGCTAATGCCAGCCAAAAAGCGATTTCCGTGATAGCCAAAAGGCTGTCGCCGGGTTTGGCCTGGGAACGTCTCAAAAAAGCCCAGCAGGTCAAAGACATCAAGATGGAGCTGATGATGACTTACCGCGTCAAGCATACTGACATCAAGGCAAAGATCCATCATATCGAGCACCACGTCGCCCACCTGGCCAGCGCGTACCTGGTATCGCCTTATGACAAAGCGGCGGTCATATCGATCGATGATTTCGGCGATTTCGTCAGCGCGATGTGGGGGATAGGTGAGGGAAGAAAGATCACGGTAATGGACCGCATATTCTTCCCCCATTCCCTGGGTCTATTTTACCTGGCTTTTACCCAGTTCCTTGGTTTCCCGGATTATGGCGATGAAAATAAAGCCATGAACCTGGCGGCATTTGGCAAGACGACTGAATTGGACAAAATGGAAAAAATCATTGAATTGGAGGAAAGGGGTCACTTTAAACTGAACCTGGATTATTTTACCCATCATATTCACGGCACGTCCATGACCTGGGATGGGGGAGAACCGGATATCGGGCCGGTATATTCGGACGCTATGGAAAAGGAATTCGGCAAACCCAGGAAATCCGGCGATCCGATCACCGGACAACATGAAAATATCGCGGCCAGCATGCAGGCAAGATATGAGGAGGCGTTCTTTTACCTACTTAATCATGTCCGTGAAGAAACAAAATTAACGGCATTATGCCTGGCCGGCGGCTGCGCCATGAACAGCGCTGCTAATGGCAGGATATTCGACCGGACATCGTTCAGGGACCTGTATATTCCACCTGCGGCAAGCGACGCGGGCGGAGCGATCGGCGCGGCATATCATGTTTATGACCAGGTATTGAAGGAAAGCCGCGGGTTCGTCATGGACAACGCGTTTTGGGGACCGTCATTCGGCGTAGACGAGATCGAAACGCTGCTGCAGTCGCAGGCTGAAAATTTGGAAAAAAATACGTGTTTTATCACGATGATCGAAGACGAAAACAAATTGTGCAGGACCGCCGCGAAATATATCGCCGACGGCAATGTCGTCGGATGGTTCCAGCACAGGATGGAATGGGGACCCAGGGCGCTCGGCAACCGCAGTATAATCGTCGATCCGAGAAGGAATGACGTGAGAGATATCCTGACCAGCCATAATATGGGGGTCCGCGATCCTTCCCAGCCGTTCGCGCTGTCCATTCTTCTGGAAAAGGTTAGCGAATATTTTGAAAACGACTATCCGGATCCCTTTATGCTCAAGGTAAATCCGATTAAACGTGATAAGCAGCGGCTGATCCCGGCGGTCACGCATGTGGACGGCACGGGCAGGCTCCAGACGGTAAGCAAGGACCAGAACCCGCTGTACTGGAAACTGATCAGGGAATTCGAAAAGATCACGGGCGTTCCGGTCGTTCTTAACGCGTCATTCAACGACAGTGAACCGATCGTGTGCAAACCCGAAGAAGCCCTGGACCGCTTTTTGCGGACAAAAATGGACGTGCTGGTTCTTGGCTCATACATCATTAAGCGATGAAACCAGAATAGAGAATGATTATGAAAAAATGGAAAAGGGCATGGAGAATAGATATGAGAAAATTGTTCTAATATGTAAAGCGTTATGATGAACTTACAATCGTTTATAGATCAGAGTGGTTATGAAGGCTGGGACCCGTTCGACGGGTTGAACAGCGGCTTTGTGAAGTTTTGGACCTTCAATAGCCCTAAACTACGATTATGGGCTCAGCAGTTGATGAAACGCTCGACCGTCAATTTCCGGCCGCTTCTGGGCGTGCCCAAAGGCAGAAACCCCAAGGGTATGGGGCTTCTGGCAAAAACGTATACCCATATGTTCAATAATACCCAAAAAGACGAGTACAAGAAAAAAGCGATAGATATTTTATCATGGTTGACGGAGAATACCAATAAAAAATATCATGGCGCGTGCTGGGGCTATAATTTCGACTGGCAGTCCGCGGTATTTTATATACCCAAAGGCGAGCCGACCGTGGTCAATACCTGTTTAATCGCCAATGCATTTTTAGACGCGTATGACGCTTTTGGAGACACTAAATACCTGGATATTGCCCGTTCATCGTGCGAATTTATCCTAAAAGATCTCCATAAGACAACCAAAGGTCCCAATTTTTGTTTTAGCTATTCGCCTTTCGATCAGTCAATTACCCACAATGCGAACCTTCTGGCTGCTGAGTTATTGGTGCGTGTTCATAAATATACTCAGGAATCTACGCTGATAAGTCATGCTGGCAGGGCAGTGGATTTTACACTATATCATTTTAATACTAACGGCTCGATATATCAGGGCACAGCGCCGGCGCAGAAATTCATCGATAGTTTCCATACCGGGTTCGTGCTGACAAGCCTATGGAACATCGCGGAGTACTCGGATCTGGAAGAAAAAAACGCCCAGTATATGCGCGTCATGCACAACGCTTATAATTATTACCGGCTGGTATTTTTTGAAAAGTCGGGTCTACCGCATTATTATTATAATAACATATACCCGATCGATTTGCACTGCACCGCCCAGGGGATAATAACTTTCTTGAAATTCAAGAGCCATGACCATGAAGCCGTGGAAAAAGCCAAAACCATTGCCCAATGGGCGATAAACAACATGTGGGACGATAAAAAAGGCTATTTCTGGTATCAAAAGGGCAAATTCCTGACCAATAAGGTCGCATACCTGCGCTGGCCCAATATCTGGATGTTTTACGCATTATCTATGCTGGAATATCAATGACCCTTTCACAATTTCACAATTTTGAAATTGTGAAATGATAAAATAATCAGGAAAATATGAGAATTCAGGAAAAGAGATTTCGTGGTTCGCAGGTATGTCGGGTATTGAGTTATCCGATTGCATATGGCATCGCCAAAATGCTCCTGGAAAGAGGGCCGATGACTTTAGATGAACTCGTCAAAGAAGTCAGGCGGACCAAGCCGACCGTGTGTAATCATCTAGCGAAGTTAAAGCTTGCAAATATTGTCCGTTTTGAAAAGGATGGACGCAGAACAACTTACCGTATAAAATATTCTAATGAGGTGACTGAATTTATGCGGGCTTGCGAAAAGTTGGTTGAACGAACTACGCAACGATTGAAAAAGGACTTTTAAAGATGATAAAAAGGAGGTAAGAATGCCTTTACTGGAAATAAATCTCTGGCAAGGTTTTGACGCGAAGAAAAAGACCGAGCTGATCGCAAAGGTCACGGACACCGTAGTCCAGGTAGTAGGTTGTCCGAAGGAAGCGGTGCACATTATCATCCGCGAGGTGCCCAAGGAAAACTGGGCGGATTCTGGCGTGCAGCACTCGATTAAGCACGCGGGGAAGTAGTTAACACGTTGCACCGTAGTCACGCATTCGGCTGCAGATAAAATACAGTTGACCGCAGGCAGTTGACAGTAATCAGTAAGCAGTATACAATGAAATAAAAGGAGCCACGACTATTAAAGAAAAACTGAAAATATTGCTCGTTGTTGGAGCCAGACCTAACTTTATGAAGGCTGGACCTATTTGGCGGGAATTAAGAAAACATAAACGCTTCCAGACTCTGATCGTCCATACAGGCCAGCATTATGACAAGGGCATGTCCGATGTGTTCTTCCGTGACTTGGGATTACCCAAGCCGGACGTATATCTGGGCGTGGGATCGGCGAGCCACGCAGTCCAGACCGCCCGGATCATGGAAAAGTTTGAACCGGTGTGCCTTAAGGAGAGGCCTGATCTGGTCATGGTTGTAGGCGATGTCAATTCCACGATCGCGTGCGCCCTGACCGCGGTCAAGCTCGGCATCAAGGTCGCCCACGTGGAGGCGGGCCTGCGCAGTTTTGACCGGACCATGCCTGAAGAGGTCAACCGTCTGCTCACGGACCAAATATCAGACTATTTGTTCACGACATGCCTGGATGGCAATAAAAACCTGATACGAGAGGGGATACCGAGAAACAAAATCTTTTTTGTCGGCAATACGATGATAGATACGCTTATGCGCATGAAAGGGCAAAATGAAAGGAAGCGGGGAAGCGGGGAAGCTGAGAAGTTGGGATATAAACATAAAAGGATAAGAAAGCCATATGCGTTGGTGACGCTGCACCGGCCGTCGAATGTCGACAACAAGTTAATCTTCCGCGGTATCTGGAAAGCCCTGGAAGCGATCGCGAAAAAGATACCGGTTATATTCCCGGTGCATCCGAGGACGCGAAAGATGCTGAAAGCAAATGGCATAACCCTCACCCCTCCCTCTCCCTTAGAAAGGGAGAGGATTAAGGTGAGGGATGATGGCATTATTCTAATACCTCCTTTGGGTTATCTGGAGTTCATGAGCCTGATGGCGAATGCCGCGCTGGTTCTGACTGACTCAGGCGGGATACAGGAAGAGACTACGATATTGGGCATTCCCTGCCTGACCATCCGTAATAACACCGAGCGCCCCATCACGATCACGCAAGGTACGAATCGTTTGGTCGGCACTGATCCGAAACGAATAGTTAAAGAAGCGCTGAAATTCCTCACCCCTCCCTCTCCCTTAGAAAGGGAGAGGATTAAGGTGAGGGATGGAAGTAAGCGTCGACCAGAACTCTGGGACGGGAAAGCGGCGGCAAGAATAGTAAATGTACTTAATTCCAAATTTCAAATAACAAATACCAAATGAATTTCAAATTACTAAATTACATGATCAATCAAAAACTTCCAAAGCAGGGGGGAACATGAAAAAGGTCGTTATTTTAGTTGGTTGCATAATGCTGACTACAGGCTTCAGCATCGAATATTCCCTGCGCATAAAGGCCCTGGGCCCGGATTTCGCGTACCTGATACCGGACTACGAGACCGACCTGTACCGCGATCCGAACCTGTATACCCGCGACAATAAATTCCTGGCAGTATTTCCCGGCGTGCCTTTTTCCTTGAAGCTGTTGACTTCGCGGTTCGGTTTAATGGGCAGATACGATTACATTTATAATTATGATGACGAAACTTCGGAATACTGGTCAAAGGTGATCGGGTTATCATTGAGAGATCTCTGGATGTGGGACGCGAGGAAATTACTGCCGAGTTTCCTGGGTGACGTATGGAATTTCACTGATGATCTGTATTGGTACAACAGTCGTTATATCGATATCGGCGCGCCGCAAAATTATGAGCATCGAGTTAACGAGATCAAATACATATTCGGGATACCCGGTTCAGACAGCTGGGGCAGTTCATTCAGATACTACGGTTACGTAGGTCTTGGAGTATATCATTATCTTGATTCCTGGAGTAATAATGTGTGGCACCAGGATCAAACCCTCGTATTCACCGCCGGCAGGGCCGGCGTCAGTTACCGCAGCGCGCCGACCGAAAATAACTTCGCTTCCGGATACATCGAGTTTGGCAGTCCGACGACCATTGAAGAGATCGACGTTCTTCCCTGGCCAGTTTTGGATTATTTGCTTGAAGACGAGGATGCTCAGATGCTGAACTTTCTGAACACGTTGATCTCAAGGCTGGCTTTTGTGAAAGGCATTCCCGTAAATGACCAGAGCTTCGTCGCGGTCGGGTTTTGCGACCAATTCCTATTCCAGCGATTTAATGAGGCGTACACGGGCGTCAAATTAACCGGCCTGGGAAACACGCTTTCCTTTCCTTTAGGGATCGAATACAGGATAAACGCGGTCGCGGTACGAATGGGCACTGCTGTCAAGCATATTTATACGGAGACATCAGAGGAACCCTTTTTATCAATACAGCATAGGATAGACCACAAATTAACCTATGCTTCATACTGCGGCGTGGGGTGGATACCGGGCCCGAATTTCGCCATTGACCTGTACAAAAAAGGCATATCGCTTGACGGCAGCATGGAGATCAGCCTCAAATTCCTGTTTTAGTTTTATTTTAACCATTTAACCGTTTAACCAATTAACGTAATCACCACCCCTACTTGTATCATTGAAAAGATGAGATTGCTTCGTCGTCCGCCACAAAATTTGACGGACTCCTCGCAATGACAGCAGTGATGCCTGAGGGGATAAGAGGATAAGGAGGTATGAAATGCCATTACTTGAAATAAATCTGTGGCAGGGATTTGACGCGAAGAAAAAAACCGAGCTGATCGCAAAGGTCACGGACACCGTGGTCCAGGTGGTCGGCTGTCCCAAGGAAGCGGTGCATATCATAATCCGCGAAGTGCCCAGGGAAAACTGGGCGGACTCGGGTGTGCAGCACTCGGTGAAACATTGTGACAAATAGCCACCCCCACTTTTATCCTCCCTCCCACAGGGACACCAGCATTCATAAAGGATCTTTTTCCACGTTGCCCTCGAGGGGGAGGGTAAGGGAGAGGAGGAAAGGAGAGAATAAGATGAAAAAGAAAGTGATGCAAATGAAAATGTGTGGGTTTGCGCTGATTGTGCCATTGTTCTTGTCCGGGCAGATCGTTATCGATTATAACGAGATACCGCATACAATAAATACCCGGTGGACAAAAAACGGCGCCGATGACCAGGACGCGAAGTTGCCGGCCGGAATATATTTCTACAATCTGAAAACCAGCGGGCAAACCGCAATTGGCAAGGTAATACTGGTGAAATAGATCCGTACACATCCGGGAACAAAGAGAATGTATGAAAGTATGAACGTATCAAAGTATAAAGGTACAAAAGTACGAAGGAGGTAATAACCATGAATAACGTTGACCAGTCAGCATCAATATATGGCTACTGCGGTGTTTCTTGTGCAGAGTGTCCGGCGTATATCGCCAAAACAACAAATGATAATGAGCTGCGGAAGAAAACCGCTGAAGAATGGACCGTGCTATATGAGGCCCAGATAAAGCCGGAAGAGATCGATTGCGACGGCTGTTCTCAACCCGGCAATCACATCCGTTACTGCGAAAAACTGTGCGTGATCCGCAAATGCGCGGTAAAGCGCAGCGTGAAGACCTGCGCCGACTGCGGCGATTACGCCTGTCCGCCCCTGGAAGGTTTTCTCAAGCAGGCGCCAAAAGCCAAGGAGAATCTGGAAAAACTGCGTAAACATTAGCCGTCATATTAGCTATCATTCGCAATATTCGTTATCCATTCGGAGGAAAACATGTGGAAGGATTTTAAGGCATTCGCAATGAAGGGCAATGTGATCGATATGGCCGTGGGTATCGTGATCGGCGTCGCGTTCGGCAAGATCATCACCTCACTGGTCAATGATGTCATCATGCCGCCCCTGGGACTGCTCCTCGGCAAGCTGGATTTTTCCAATCTGTTCATTAATATATCGGGGAAACCACTGACCAGCCTTGCCGAAGCCAAAGCCCTGGGCGCCGCGACCATAAATTACGGCTTATTCCTGAATACGGTCATTGATTTTCTGATCGTCGCTCTAGCGATATTCATCGTGATCAAACAGCTCAACCGGTTCAAAGCTAAACCCCAGCCGGCGGCGCCCGACACCAAGGAATGCGGTTTTTGCTTTACTTCAATCCCTATCAAAGCAACCCGGTGCCCGAACTGCACGAGCGTTTTGGATGAGAAGACCAAATAGATATTATTTCACCCTCGCCTCTATCCTCTCCCATCCAGGGGAGGAGAAGGATTCGATGCGCTGCCCGAACTGCACGTCGGAGTTAACAGCGAAAGCATAAAGACCGTAAACGGCAAACCGTAATCCGTAGACCTTGTCATTGCGAACAATTCTGGTGCGCAACCTTTGAAAGATAATGAATAAAATAACTGGAGTCCCGAAGAATGAGGGGAAGCAATCTCATCTTTTATATCATCACTGTGCGACATTTGCATCCCACTTTATCATATAGAATCTGACATGAAAAAGCGGGATAATCTGCAGTTGTATCACTGGCACGGACTTGTGTGTACCGTTTGTACCTTTAGGAATTTCAATGAAAAACGGTGAATCGATCTGCCGCAGGCAGATGCTCTTGACTTTCGGTCATTCTTTATGTAAACTGCGCATGAACAAGAATTGAAAAACGACACTAACGACCTTTATTCGTTCCATTCGCTATTCTGCATTCGTTCTATTAGTATTTTCCATTCGAGATCTAATCTATGCTGAACAAAAACCACCTCGACAACCTTAACGATATAATGGAAACCCTGGAATGGCTTATCCAGCCGGATACGGTCTTGACCGAACTGCCCTATGACCTGGAGTTCATATGCAAGACCGATATTGACCGGTTTGCGGAATGGAGCCGGAAATGCGTGAGCCCGCAGGAACTCAGTGAGGGCAAGTTCTCGATTAACCTGCCACTGATCAAATTCTTTATCCAGCAGACCTATCCTGATTTACCTCAGGACAAGATACAGGAGAAAGTGGAATTTCTGTCTAAGGAGCTGCACCGTTTATTAGACATGTCCGCGTACGATACGATCGTGCTCAACAACGAAAATATCGAAAAGATCATAGACAAGATCAATGAGGTGCCAGGTGAGACCAGCTTTGACAAGACCAAGAAGCGTATTAAGATCGCTGTTTCCTTAAAATGGCTGCAGGACAGAACATTGTTCAATAGCTTGTCCAAGCATACGGCCGGTTTTGTCTCAAAACTGGGCGATTTTTACGGTCGGGTTAAAAAAGGCGAGACGATAAAAGCACGGGACATCGGGATCTGGGCGATGCTGCCTGACGATATCAAGAAGATAACCGATGACTATGAAAGGAGGGTGGAGCTCGCGCTGCTCGTTGCCGGACAGGATATCAAAAGAGCGAAAGAAGGCGTTAAATCCGAAGCTGAGTTCGGTTCGCTCGGTATCGTGACTTCAGCCGTTAAACGCTTGACCGCTTTTGTGGAAGGCCGGAATCCGCCCGATTACGACGAGGTCGAGCTTTTCAAGGATACGATCTTCATCGCCATTATCCTGAACTACTTGCAGGACCCGTATGTGAAAAAGACGCCGGAGGCCGTGAACCTGATAAAGATTGTGATGCCGATATACAGCAAGTATAAAGAATTAGCGACGTTATAGCCCCCTCTCCCTAACCCTCCCCCCTCGAGGGCAACGTGGAAAAAGATCCTTTATGAATGCTGGTGTCCCTGTGGGAGGGAGGAAAAAGGTGGGGGTGAAGGATAAGGAACTGGCAACGTGGCCGGTCTTTGTTTCGCGATTGGATTCGTAAACGCGATCCTCAATTCGTTTATTGCCGGTATCATGCAAATTACTGTACCACCGGACAAGCGTGGTAAGGTTTTCGGTCTCTCGACCAGTCTTGCAGGCGGGTTGACGCCAATCGCTTTCGCGACCGGCGGTCTGCTGGCTGAAATCATACCGGTGCGGTTATTGATCTCGGGTAGTTTTGTCGTAACTTTGTTGATCTTTATCCCGCTTTTTCTAAACCAGCCCTTCCGCCGTTTCATCAACTTTGACCCGGATAAGCACACACTTGAAGACATCGTGTAATCGAATCTTATCTTTTCGTGTCTGACACCATGACGTCCATCATCCTAACCCTCTCTCCCACAGGGACACCATTCATTATAATCCCTCGGTTTCTTCCCCGTTGCCTTCATGGGAGAGGAAAAGGTAAAGGTTAAGTGTCGGCTTAAGGTCGACGGTCCGCGATACGTGCGTTTCTCGGTATAAATACCCTATTGACATAATTTGGTATGTGCATATAATATACTATAGATTATAGCTTGGTTTAAATATAGATATAAACAATAACGAGGAGGAAGTATGTTACTAATTGCGGTTATGCTTTTTGCTGAACTTACGCGGACTACCGGTTTTATTGATATACCGACTGTCCCTGAATATGATGCGCCTGGCGTATTCGGCGGCAGTATAATGCTGGCTATCCCCTGGTATAGCGACAATCCAACTGGCGACACTATGAATGCGCCCGATCCCATGGATCTCAACCTGGCTTTCAGATATGGCTTTGGTAAAGGTGAAATCGCGCTTTCGGCTTTCCAGTTCAATACCTATGCCCTGAGCATCTCTTATCTGCTGAAAAAGGAAAAGGGCGCCGCACCCGCGCTTTTCTGCGGGGTGGACGATATCTCATATAGCCCCTATGTTTCCACACGCGGGATCGGCGGTGACAAGGGCTTTTTAGACGAAGTCGGTTATTACCGGTCTGAGGGCGGGCGCGTATGGGAGCTTTTTTCCGCATATTTTGCCATGCAGAAGACCATTGCTCCGTTCATCAATCTTGTTATCGGGCTTGGCAGGGGACGGTTTATAGGCAATAGCTGGCGCAGTCATATATTCAATACTGACCTGTTCATAACCGGCAGTGATTACTCCACCGAAAGATTCTCACCCTGGGCTTTCGGGTTGTTTATGGGCGGTTCCCTTAGGTTCCCATTCGGCCTGGAAATGAGCTTGGAAATGGACGGCCGCGACGCTAACCTGGGTATGAAATACCATGCCAATTTCATAACCGCTGTGATCGGAATCACCAAAGTCGAATACTGGGGTAATTTCAAACCATACTCGCCGCGCATACTGTTCGGCCTTGAGGCTAGCAACAAAAGTATGACTGGCGCACCAAAGGTCGGTTCGATCGAATGCGTGATCCAGGACCAAACATCAAAAGGATTGTTGATCAATTCTACCATCGATATCAAGGAAACAAATAAGCGGTATAAAGCGATCAGTGGAACATTCGCCATGAGCTTGCCGGCCGGCAATTACACGATCACCGCGACCAGGGCCGATTACGTCGACTATATTGCCAAGATTTCGGTGAAACCTGCAATCAAGAGCAAATTCGTGTTCAACCTCAAGAAGACCGAAGAAGCGATGAAACGCGACCTCGCGCTCCGTGAAAAGACAATGAAGATCAGCGAGGGTTTGAACCAGGGTAAGGTGTATTTTTCGGAAAACAACATCGTTCTGGCGAAGAAGTCGTTCGACGCGGTCATCGCGCTGGACCCGGCTAACACCGAGGCGCTCGATTACCTGAGCCGCATTGCGTTAAAGAAAACTGAGCTGCTCGCGGTATATGCCAATGAAGCCAAGCAACGCGCCAAGGCAAAGGATTACAAGAAAGCCATTGAATACTGGCAGAAAGTACTGGAATTGGACGCGCAAAACGCCGAAGCGACGACCGCGATCGCTGACCTGAACAAGCAGCTGGCTGCCGCGCCGCCGAAAAAGCCGACCACAGTCACCAAACCTCCTGTGACGCCACCCAAGAAGGCGACCGCCGAGGAAATCGCCGCGATTTATAACAAGGGTGTCAATTATTTTTCGCAGGGTAAATACGACGAGGCGCTTAAGACCTTCAAACAGGTCCTGGCTCTGGATCCCAACCATAAAGGTGCTAAAGACTATAGGAAGCGGACCGAGACTCGGTTGAAAGCGATAAAAGGTGGTTAGTAAAGATCGGGGATGAGCGGAAAGATACAGAAAAAAGATAACAACAAGCCCCGTGAGATAATCACGGGGTTTGTTTTGTCATTCCCGCGCATGCGGGAATCCAGATTTGTCTTCCGGATAGCTCCCCAGCATCCGATAACAGCTTGACATAGCTATGAGCATATATATACTTATAACAGAGAATGTATCAAAGTGATTTTGAATGAGGAAACAGCAGAATAGAAGAAATCATGAATCGTGCCATTAAAAGAATTTTTGATATCGTCCTTTCATTTGCCGGCATTATCCTATCAGGCTGGCTATGGGCGCTGATCTGGATCGCGATCATTTTCGAAGATGGCAGCCCGGCCGTTATCACACAAAAACGCGTGGGCAAGAATGGCATTCTTTTTTCTTCGCTTAAATTCCGGTCCATGAGAAAAGCCAGCCTTAGGGAGGACGTGAATCTCCAGGCGTTGGAATCTGACCCGCGCGTCACCCGCGTCGGACGGTTCATGCGTAAAGTCGCGCTCGATGAGATACCCCAGCTGCTGAACATCCTGACCGGCGACATGAGCTTTGTGGGACCACGCGCGCTCCTTCCCAGGGAGATCGAGGTGCACAGCGCGCCCTGCAAGATCGAGATCTGCCAAATCCCCGGCTATAAACGACGCATAACCGTCCAGCCAGGACTGACCGGCATCGCTCAAATCTTTGCGCACCGCGACCTGCTGCGCCGGCACAAGTTCAAATACGACCTGCTGTATATCAAAAAAATGAACTTTCTGCTGGACCTTTACCTGGTAATAGTTTCATTCATAGTGACATTCCAGGGCACGTGGGAACGACGCAGCGCGAAACTAAGCTTTTTGCGGCGATGAAGACCCGCGTTATTTCTAACTGTTTTCGCCCCCTGGATGGGGGAGGATTAAGGCGGGGGTGCAATAATCAAGACATATGACGTGATCGTCATAGGCGCGGGACCCATCGGGTCGTACACCGCGTACCGGCTCGCCAGCCAGGGATACCGCGTCGGTCTATTCGATAAAAAGAAGCGTGCCGGCACCGACGTTGTCTGCGCGGGTGTCATCAGCGTCCAAGCTTTCAAACGCTACGAGCTGCCTTACGACGCCATTCTTACCACTATAAACGCGTTTACTTTTATTTCGCCCAAAAATTCCAGGCTCGAATATTCACAGGAAGAACCCCTCGCGTACACGGTCGACCGGCAGGTATTCGACCGCAGCCTTTTTATGAATGCCCGGGCGAGCGGCGTGGAGACGCACATGGGAGAGGAGCATGCCGTCGCAGGAGTGCAGGAGTCTACCCAAAGCTGTTCAGTGATGACCGGCAATAAAAAGACCTACCGCAGCCGGATCGTATGTATCGCGACCGGCATTAACTACCGACTGCAATCAAATCTCGGTTTTGGAAAACCGGCTAAGATACTACACGGCTATCAGGCTGAGATCCCGCTGGCCATGCCTTCGCGGTCAACGGCTTATATCCATGTGGGCCGCGACGTCGCGCCTGGTTCTTTCGGATGGGTTTTCCCGATCGGTCCGGCAAAGGCGCGTGCTGGAGTACTGGTGGATCAAAGAAGCTCCAAATGGATGAATAACCTTCTGTCGCGCCGCATTAATTTTGAGCCCTTAGCTGAAGAAAGGTTGAAATTTGCGGCGAGATCGGCGAGACCGCTTAAAGATGGCGGTCGATTGCGAGGTGGAGAGGTCCGGTCAAAGCATATTGCCCATGGTCCTATCAAAAAGACCGCTACCCGCAGGATTGTTGTAATCGGAGAAGCCGCGGGTCAGGTCAAGACCACCACCGGAGGCGGTGTGCACTTCGGGCTTTTATGTTCGGAAATTGCCGTAGATAAGATCATAAAATCCCTGCGCGACAACTCACAATCTTGCGTGCTGGATTATGAGACTACATGGCGAAGTACTTTAGTATCGGAAATCGGGATTGGCATGAAATTACGGAAGATTGCAGCATCGATCAACGATGCCCAGCTGGAGACTTTGTTCACCTTTGCCAAAAAGAACAAATTTTGGATCCAGCTCTTAACCCCCAAGATAAATTTCGACTATCACTCCAATATGCTGTCCTTCTGCCTGGAGACATTCAAATACGTGTTAAAAATAAAGAAATAGCAATCGACCACTTGCCCGTTTAAGAATCGAAATGATTGTTGCTGATGCGTTCTTGAAGGTTACAGCGTCGGAAATCTTACGGAAACGGTTGTGCCTTCGCCCGGTTGGCTCTTTATCGAGATCCGGCCGCGATGGCTCTTAACGATCTGCTGGACAATGGTCAAGCCCAACCCGATGCCGCCTTTATCCATCATCTTGGTGGTGAAGAAAGGGTCATAAAGCTTATCCATATCTTCCGGCGGGATGCCCACACCGTTGTCGGCGATGTCGAACCGCACGAAACACTCGCTGCCCCGGGCTCCTTCAGCGGCAACCCCGATTTCGATACAACCCTTTTTATCGACCGCCTGCACCGCGTTAAGCATCAAGTTGATTATGACCTGCTGGAGCTGGCTCACATCACCGAGGATCTCGGGAATGGAGATCCCGTAGTTCTTTTTAATGCTGACGTTCTTGATCAGAAACTGGTCCTCGATCAGCGGTAAGGTCTCGTCGAAGAGTTGCGGTATCAAAATGGGTCGCAGGTCGGGTTCGGTCTTGCGCGAGAAGTTAAGCAGATTTTTGACGATCCGGCCGATCCTGATCGTTTCCCGCTCGACAAGCTTGAGGTCTTTTTTCCAGGTCTCCACTTCGATCTTGTTGTCGTTGAGCCTTCTTAGGAAAATATGGATGTAATTGATAATTCCGTTGATCGGATTATTGACTTCATGCGCGACGCTTGCCGCCAGCTGGCCCATGACCGCGAGTTTCTCCGACTGAAGGAGCTGCTCGCGCAGGCTGCGCAGTTCCGTGATGTCGCGGAAAATGGCGGTCATGCCGCGGGGTTTTTTGTGGACGTCGTTGAGTTGGAACAGGGTCACGTTGATCGCCGCCTGGTGCCCATCCTTGGTTTTGATGACGACGCCGTAAAGGTTAGCCGGAATGCCGGTCTTCATGATCTTGTCGAATGGGCAGGCGGTTTCGCAGTTGGTGCATTTCAGGAAGTCACTGCACGGTTTGTTGAGGACTTCGTCCAGGCAGTAACCGGTGATCCATTCTGCTGCCTTGTTGAAAGCGATGATCTTTTTATCGAGGTTGGTGATGAGCACGCCGCCTTCCATGTTCTTGAGCAATCCCTCGAGTAGCGGGCGCATAACCTCCAGGTCCAGGCCCACGGCTTTCTTTTCTTCAATCGCCATGGGTGAGTATATGGAATCTGCCGTCTTTGTCAAGCGTGCCTGGTTCTCCCTTATCCGTCATCCCGGCGCTGGTCCGGGGCAAGCATCAAATTGACATCCCCGGCAAATTTGTTATAATAACTTTATGTCCAGGTTGTGCATAATGACCCTCGGCACCGTTGATCCGGCGCTGCTGGATTGCGTTACCGGCGTGCTGAAAAAGACGTATTGTTTTGCAACCGTGGTTCGCCATGTCGGACAATATCCGCTATACGCGTTCGAACCGCGGCGCAACCAATATCTTTCGAAGAAGATACTGGCCCGGATTGCCGAGGAAAAATCGGTTGACTTTGATAAGCTCGTGGCGATCACCGAAGTCGATCTCTGCACCCCGGTGCTCAGTTTCGTCTTCGGCGAAGCCCAACTCGCCGGGCGCGCCGCGATCGTTTCGTTCAATCGCCTGCGGCAGGAATTCTATCACCTGCCGTCCAACCCGGAATTACTGGCGGAAAGACTGATAAAGGAAGTGATCCATGAACTTGGTCACGTCTATGGGCTCTTTCATTGCGATAATTCCGGTTGCGTGATGTTTTTTTCCGATAACATTCTGAGCGTGGACGGGAAAAATACGGATTTTTGTCTGAAATGCGCTCGGTTCTTTGATGACAAGAGGAAAGGAGATGGATAACATGGCACCGTACAAGATTCTGATCGTGGATGACGAAGAGATAATGCGGAGTTCGCTGACCGACTGGCTTAAAGAGGACGGCTATCACGTGCAGGCGGTCGACAACGGCTATAAGGCGCTTGATGCCGTTAAGCAGGAAGAATGGGACCTCGCGCTAGTGGACCTGAAAATGCCTGGCCTGGACGGGATCGACGTTTTGCGCAAACTGTCGGAGATGACGCCGAAACTGCCGGTCATCATTATCACCGCCTACGCCACGGTCGACAGCGCGGTGACCGCGATAAAGGAAGGCGCCGTCGACTACGTCGTGAAGCCCTTCAACCCGGGCGAGATCAGCCTGCTGATCGCCAAGGTGCTGGAACACCAGCGGGTGGTGAAGGAGAACGTCATGCTGCGCAAGGAGCTGACGCGGCGGTTCCGGTTCCAGGATCTCATCGGCAAGAGCGACAAGATGCTCAAGGTCTTCGAGATCGTTACGACGGTTGCACCGTCAAAATCAACCGTCCTGATCCGCGGGGAAAGCGGTACCGGCAAGGAACTGATCGCCCGCGCGATCCACGAGCTAAGCCCGCGACGCGCCAGCCCGTTCATCGCGGCGGCCTGCGGAGCCATGGCCGAGTCCCTGCTCGAAGCTGAACTCTTCGGGTACGAGAAAGGCGCGTTCACGGGTTCGATCGCCCAACACAAAGGTCGCATCGAGCAGGCGAATAACGGCACGCTTTTTCTGGATGAGATCGGCGATATCAGCTTGAAAACGCAGGTCGACCTGCTTCGGGTCCTGCAAGAGCGCGAATTCACCCGGCTGGGCGGAAGCGCCTCGATAAAGGCCGACGTGCGCGTCATTGCCGCGACCAATAAGAACCTGGAACAGATGATCGCGAAAGGGGAATTCAGGGACGACCTGTATTACCGCCTGAACGTGATCACGATCGAACTGCCGCCCTTGCGCGACCGGCGAGAGGACATACCGCTGCTCCTCGACTATTTTCTGGAGAAGATCAAACTGGAGACCGGTAAACCGATGGACAAGATATCCGAAGAAGCCAAGAAGATCCTGATTGAGTACCACTGGCCCGGCAACGTGCGCCAGTTGCAAAATGCCCTGGAACATGCGGCGGTCGTGGCCAAAGGAGCGGTGATCGAATCCGCGCACCTGCCAGCGTTCCTGCAGCAGAAGGCGGCGGACGGAGCGGCCGCCAACCAGAGCCTGCAGGATGTCGAAAAAGAACATATCATCAACGTGCTGAACGCCCATAATTGGAATGTTAAAAAAGCGGCTGAAGTGCTGGGCATAAATAACATTACATTATACAGAAAGATAAAACAATACGAACTGAAAAGACCATAAACGCAAAAGCAGTAGATACTATGTAGTAAGCAGTAACAGCCGGCTGTAGTACGAATTTCAAATCACAGATGTCAAATTTCCTGATTTCCAATTTATAACCACACGATACGCTCCAAACAATTAAGATGATATTAACGACCCCAAAGCTTTTAACGATTTCTTCCATTGATTATTTTTGCATATCCGTTATGCTTTTTGCAACAGATTTGTACTGATATATGGATAGTTTTATTGCCCTGTATCATTATGTAAAAAATATAAAATAAAGTTGCAAAATTAATAACGAAATAACATGATATTTCATGCTTTTGCGTTTTATAAACTTGGGCATGAATATTGCTTATAATATGGTCATGAAATACCAAATAACAACGGAGGAGCCGTGAATTGCCCATTTCTTGAAGAGATCATGGTCAAATACTGCAAGGCTTGTGATATTAGAAAAATGCTGCCCACCGATAGTATTGTACCTCAAAATCCTTGCGAAGGGCAATACGACCGGTGCGTCGTTTATCAAGAAATACTGAACAAAAGCAAAAAAAGTGAGGAGGCCAAAATGACTGAAGCATCAAATACCAATGCGGAAAAGGAAAGCGGGGAGAGCCCCTGTATTTGGATGAAAGCTGGTGTGATCGCTTATCGTATGTGCACTAAGGATTATGACTGCCGCAGCTGCGATTTTGACCAGGCGATCGTGGATTCGAGCGGCGCCGCTTCCGAGTCGCCGCTGATCGTGCAGGCGATCAATAAACTCAAGCAATTACCGGCGTTCGAACGAAAATGCCGCTACGCGCTGACCGGAGACCTTGCATACAAACTTTGTTCAAGCAATTACGAATGCTACCACTGTGCCGTGGATCAATACATGCAGGACATCATGGATTCCAATCCCGTGCTCAGGAAAAAACGAGAAAGGCAAGCCAGAGCCGAAAAGAAGGTGAAGGGATTCATCATGAGGGACGACATGTACTACCTGCCCAATCACATCTGGCTGAAGTATGAAGAAGATCACGCCAAGGTCGGGATCGACGATTTCGCTGCACGGATCATCGGCAAGATCAACCGCATTCAGCTTGCCGAGAAATCCCGGATTAATCGCACCGAACAGTGCTGGGGACTGAGCAGCAGTCATGGCGACGTGTTCATGAAGCTGGGCGTCGATGCCGATGTTATCGAAAGAAACAGCGCGCTCAAGGACGATCCTTCGGTCATTAATAGTGATCCATATAATAAAGGCTGGCTGCTGAAGATTAAAATGCCGAGCGGTTTCGACCAGTTGACCAAGGGTTCCACTGCTTCAATGTGGCTTGAAAAGGAATATGAGAAGCTCCATCAAGACCTTGAGCTATCTTCCGGTATCACGATCACGGATGGCGGCGAGCTGATTGAAAATATCAACGAGCAGATCAACGCCGACGAATGGAGGTTTCTGATCTCGAAGTTCCTGGTCTGATCCGTTAACTAACGGTTTTTAAAAACCCGGACCATCCGCTAATCCCTCCTCTGATCGCGCCGTAACTGGCGGGGTCAGGGGAGGCCGTATTTTGCACTTGACATGGATTGATTAATATATACAATACGGGATTAACCTACTTACATGACCGCAGTATCCCGCGGTAAAAAAGGAGAGCACGTGAAAACAATTAACGCAAGATGTATCAATGTATTGATAATGCTGCTAATAACGGCGGTAATTGCGCTTGCTATGGATTCGAACGACCGCATAATATACGCGAAGTCAAACGATCAAACACGCCTGATCCCGAAGGTGCTGAACTATCAAGGTTATATCACGGACAACCTCGGCAATCCGATTACCAATCCCGGATTGGACATGACCTTTGCGATCTACAGTGCTTCATCCGGGGGAAATCAGTTGTGGACCGAGAATCAGAGTACGGCCGTTGACAAAGGCATTTTCAATGTCACGCTGGGTATTTTTACTCCGGTCCCAGATTCGATCTTCACCAAGTTCACGTACCCGTGGCTTGAATTATCGATCCTGGGCCAGGTTTTAACGCCGCGCACCAGGATCACCGCGGCCGGTTACGCTTATGCGGCGACCTACGCGGACACGGCCGCCGACTCAAGAAAGATACAGGGCAAGGATACGCTGGGTCTGGACGCGCGTTATGTTAACGAAGGGCAGGCCGCGGCCGGCAGCCTTACCGGTACTTATCCCAATCCCGGCATTGCCGATAATGCGGTAACGACTGCAAAGATCCTGGATACGGCCGTGACCATGGTGAAGATCGCGCGCGCCGGCGCTTCGACCAATCAGATCATAAAATGGAACGGCACGGCTTGGGCGCCAGGCGCGGATATCGGCACAGCGGATAATGATTGGGTATATGTGGTTTCAGACGGCGCGGACACGACGCTCCAGACCGGCGGTCGGTGGGGCATTGCCCGCAGCGGCAACACCCTTTACGGCAACGCGGACAGCACGCACGTTAATTTCGGCGTCGCCTGCACGACCGGATTTTCAGGCCAGAATTATAAATACTGTGCCGTGGGCGGCGGATTTAACAATGCCGCCGACTACCCCGTTGCGACCATAGGCGGCGGCGAAGGCAATCGGGCAACCAATACCTACGGAACCGTAGGCGGCGGATACAGGAACACGGCCGGCGGTTATATCTCGACCGTGGGCGGCGGATATAACAACAATGCCGGCGCTGCTTATACGTCTATTGGCGGCGGTAACAACAACGCTGCTACTAATTGGTATAGCACGATAAGCGGCGGCGTGAATAACATTGCCAGCTACAATTATGCAACGGTAAGCGGTGGATACAACAACACGGCTGGCGGCGACAACGCGACGGTTAGCGGCGGTTATCGCAACATTGCCAGCGCATCATATGCAACGGTCAACGGCGGCGCTGATAACACCGCCAGTGTTCAGTATGCGACCGTGGGCGGGGGGTATGCCGATACGGTCAAAGCCCTGTACGCCGGGATCTTAACCGGCTACAGCAATCTGGCCGGCGACGCGGCAAGCGATACGGCTGCGGTCGTAGCCGGCGGCTGGAACAATTCGGCAATCTCCAATTATGCGACCGTGGCGGGCGGACGGGAAAATGTCGCGACTTGTGAATATGCGACCGTGGCGGGCGGATGGGTCGATACGGCGAAAGGATTGTGGAGTGGCGTCGGGTCGGGTTACTCCAACCTTGCTGGCGATGCGCCGAGCGATACGGCTGCGGTCGTATCCGGCGGCTGGAATAATTCGGTAACGGCGTCCGGTGCATGCGTAAGTGGCGGACGGAATAATTTTGCTGGTGAAATTTATGCCGCGATCGCCGGCGGCGATTCCAATCGCACCACCGGAGCCTATGCAACCGTATCCGGTGGTTATCACAATGCGGCAAGCAATAGCGGCGCGACCGTGGGTGGAGGACTCGTGAATTTGGCCGGCGCTAATTATGCTACCATCGCCGGCGGTCGTAGTAACACGGTCAGCTCTTCCGATGCGACGATCGGCGGTGGCTATTGGAACGAAGTGACCGGAACTTACGCGACCGTCGGCGGCGGTTATTACAACGACGCGGACTCCATGTACGCCACTACGGGCGGGGGTGCATGGAACAACGCCGGAGGCATTGGCGCGACCGTGGGCGGGGGTTATAGCAATAATGCCGGATTTAACTATGCGACCATTGCCGGCGGTTATTGGAACCAGGCATACTGGCGCGCGACCGTCGGCGGCGGTGAAGTCAACTACGCTTTCGGCACGTATTCATTCATTGGCGGCGGGTCGCATAACACGGCCGATGCTTACGCGTCAGCGATTGCGGGAGGAGCATCTGGCACTGCCGGCGGCGTGTATTCGACCATCGGCGGCGGCATCGGCAATAGGACCGGTCTCGCAGCCGCTGATACGGCGGCGAGCGTGTCCGGCGGCTCCAACAATACCGCAAGTGCCAGGTATTCATATGTTGGCGGGGGGTCATACAATGCCGCCAGCGGTTTCTTTGCGGCGGCCGCCGGCGGCTATGCCGATACGGCAAAAGGCCATTACAGCGGCATCCTGTCCGGCAGCCTGAACGATGCCGGCAATGGAACGGAAGATACGGCCGCGGTCGTATCCGGCGGATGGAACAACAAGGTGAACGCAAAATACGCTTCGGTCGGGGGTGGATACGCGTGTCTCGCCGAATCGGCTTATGCTTCGGTCGCCGGCGGATACTGCGATTCCTCGATCGCCAACAACAGCTTCACGGCCGGCAATAACTCCACCGTGCCGGGCGGCTATGACAATTCAGTCGCCTTCAACGGGCAGACCGCCACTTCTTCAGGACAGACCCGCGTCGGGGCATTATCCAAAACCGGCGGATTGTTCACGATCGACCATCCGCTGGATCCGGAGAACAAGATCCTCAACCACTATTTTGTGGAGTCGCCGGATATGTCGAATATCTATTCCGGATCGGTGACATTGGACGCGACCGGACGCGCGATCGTCAATTTGCCTGAATACTTTGATGCTTTGAATAAAAATCCTCGCGCGCAGCTGACCGGCGTGGGTTCTGCGGACGTCGTGTACGTGGCCGATGATTTCAAGAACAATCGATTCGTGATCGGCGGTAAACCGGGTATGAAGGTTTATTGGAGCGTGACCGCGGACCGTAAGGACCCGTCAGCAGAGATCATAAGGATCATAATGCCCGTGGAACAACCCAAGACCGGAGGACTGGCGAACCGGTCGCTCGACGACGAATTCCTGGTCACGACCATGGCTCAGCTCGAGCACATGGGTAGATCATCGGGTTTTACGTTCCGGCACCTGTCGGAAAAAAACCGGTATGAAGAAATGAAAAAAATGACCAAGTAATGATCTCCGACATCTCTATGGGATAAACCGGCTGTTTCCGATTCTTGACAGACCACTATTTCTGTATATAATATAAATCATGGATAACATCAAAAAAGACAAGCATTTCATTGCAAAGATCGAAACGATCAGCAACCAAAAGATCAATGATTGTTATCAGTGTGGACGTTGCACAGCCGGTTGTCCATTTGCCGAATTCATGGACGAACCCCCGAACCGCGTGATCCGCATGATTCAGCTCGGTATGAAGCAGGATGTAATGAACACGCAGGGCCCATGGTTTTGTGCCGCGTGCCTGGTGTGCCAGGCACGGTGCCCGCGAGGTGTCGATATCCCGCGGCTTATGGAGGCGGTACGCACCGTGCACTTGCGCGCCAAAGAACAGATACTCGACATCGACAAGATCGACAAAGAACTGCTAAAAGACGCTCACCCGATCGTCCTGATGAGCGCCATGTACAAATTTTCGTATTGAGCTTTACGCATTTTGACCGTTCAATAAAATAAACAAGAGAAACCATGAAAATACCTTATTATCCGGGTTGTGACCTTTATACGAAAGCAAAGCCTTTGAACACGTCGATCAAGGCGTCGTTCAAAGCGCTCGACGTTGAATTACAGGAGCTTGCGCATTGGTATTGCTGCGGGACGACATTCACGCTGGCGCGTGATAACCGCATGTCTCTGATCGCGCCTTTGCGTGTGCTTGCCAAAGCTCAGAAGGAAAATGGTTCGCTACTTGTGCCGTGCTCGATCTGCTACAACACGCTTAAACGCGCAAACTACATCTTCAAGGAAGACCCCGAGGCGCTGAAGATTATCAACGAGCACCTGGAAGAGAACTACGACAGCTCGGAAAATATCGTGCACCCGTTCGAATTCCTCCGCGACCACAAAGATCTTTTAAAGGGTCGCGTGAAAAAAGACCTGAAGAACCTGAAGCTTGGATGTTATTACGGCTGCTATCTGCTCCGGCCCCACAAAGAGATCCAGTTCGACGACCCCGAGTCGCCGACCATGATCGAGGAGTTCGTCAGCCAACTGGGCGCGACACCGGTCAGTTTCCCGCTTAAAGTGGAATGCTGCGGGTCTTACCTGATCGTCAATTCACCCGACGCCGCGCTCGAAGCCACCTACCGCATCCTCAAGAACGCGAGGGGAGAGGGCGCTGACGCGATCATCACCTCCTGTCCGCTGTGCCACTACAATCTTGACACCCTTCAGAAAAAGATCGGTCTTAAATACTCCGGGTTCAAAACGATTCCTATCTTTTACTTCAGCCAGATCATGGCGATCGCCCTGGATATTCCAAAGGAGCACTGGGGTCTGGAACAGAATAAAGTTTCGCCAGACGGTTATTTGAAGGAGCATGGACTAGCATGAAAAAAATCGGTGTTTTTATCTGCCATTGCGGCATCAATATTGCCAAGACGGTCAACGTGGAAGCCTTGGCCGAGGAATTGAAAAAATATCCAGGCGTCGTGCATGTCGAAAATTATAAGTACATGTGTTCCGATCCTGGTCAGAATCTCGTTGTCAACGCGATCAAAGATAAAGGTCTGGACGCGGTGGTCGTAGCCGCGTGCTCACCGACTTTGCATGAGAACACCTTCCGGGGTGTTGCGGAACGCGGCGGTTTGAACCGCTACGTGTGCGAAATGGCGAACATCCGGGAACAGTGCTCGTGGGTCCACGAGGATCCCGTGGTCGCAACCCGCAAGGCCGGCATCATCATTAAAACGATTATCGAGAAGGTCCGGCTGAACGAATCACTGGAACCGATCTTCGTCGACGTAACCCGCCGAGCGCTGGTCGTCGGCGCCGGCATCGCCGGTATGCAGACCGCGCTTGATATCGCCAACGCGGGCGTGGAGACTATCTTGATCGACCGTTCTCCGGCGATCGGCGGCCGCATGGCGCAGCTGTCCGAAACGTTCCCGACGCTCGACTGCTCGCAGTGTATCTTGACACCCAGGATGGTCGAGGTCGTGCAGAATCCCAAGATTAAGCTCCTGACCTATTCCGAGATCGAAGAGGTTTCGGGCACCGTGGGTAATTTTAAGGTCAAAGTCCGGAGAAAATCGCCGTATGTCGACTGGGATAAATGCAACGGCTGCGGCGATTGCGACATTGTCTGCCCGGTGCGATTGCCCAATGAATTCGACTGCGACCTTTCCGATCGCAAGGCGATCTACCGCCCGTTCCCGCAGGCGGTCCCCAACCGGTTCACGATCTCCAAGACCGGCCACCCACCGTGCCGTTCCGCCTGTCCCGCTGAAGTTAATGCCCAGGGATACGTGGCCTTGATCCGCGCCGGTAAGTACAAGGAAGCACTGGCACTGGAACGCGAGGACAATCCGTTCGCAAGCGTTTGCGGCCGGGTGTGCAATCACCCCTGCGAATTCGAATGCGTACGGCGCGATGTGGAAGAACCGATCGCGATCGCGTCCCTCAAACGTTTCGCCGCGGATAAAGGCGATTATCCGCTGGAACAAAAAAATCCGACCGGCGACCGGATTGCGGTCATTGGTTCTGGTCCAGCCGGCCTTTCCTGCGCCTATTTTCTCGCCCGTAAGAACTACCGGGTGACGGTATACGAATCCGAAAAGGTGGTTGGTGGTCTTTTAAGCTGGGCAATCCCCAATTTTCGCCTGCCACCGAAGGAACTTCAGAAAGACATCGATTACATCAAGTCATGGGGCGTAGAGATCATGACCGGCGTGAAGGTCGGCACTGATGTTGCCATGAACCAGTTGAAAAAAGAATTCAAGGCGGTTTTCATCGGCACCGGAGCGCATGAGGAATTGAAACTGAATATTGACGGCGAGAAGCTCAAAGGCGTGGAGCATTGCGTGAGCTTCCTGAAGGACGTTAACCTGGGCAATCAGGTCAAGGTAGGTAAGCGTGTGGCGGTGATCGGCGGCGGCAACGCGGCGATCGACTGTGCCCGCGTCGCCAAACGGATGGGCAGCGATCATGTGACGATCCTGTACCGCCGGTCGCGCAACGAAATGCCCGCCAATGCCTGGGAAGTCGAAGAAGCCCTTAAAGAAGACGTTAAGATTGAGTTCCTGGTGGCACCGATACGTATCCTGGGCACGGCGAGTGTGCAGGAGATCGAATGCATCCGCATGGAACTGGGCGCGCCCGATGCCAGCGGCCGGAGAAGGCCGATACCGTTGCCGGGCTCCGAATTCAAGGTTCCGATCGATACCGTGATCGTGGCAATATCCCAGAAACCCACTCTGGAATGGTTGAGCGACGACTATAACCTGACCAGGTGGCAGACGCTGTCGGTGGACGCCGAAACGCTGATGACCAGCGTGCCTGGCGTCTTTGCGGGAGGCGACAATGTCTCCGGACCGGCAACCGTGATCGAAGCTGTGGCCGCCGGTAAGAACGCGGCGCTCGGTATCGACGCCTACGTCAAAGGCACCAAGATCGTGCGCAAAAAATGGCCGGTGGCACGTCCGGATCTCGATGATGTGAAGCTGACGCCCCGACACGCCCGCGCTGAAATGCCGAGGCTTGACAAAGCAAAGCGCGGCGGTTTTGAGGAAGTGGAACTGGGATTCGATGAAAAGACCGCTCAAGCCGAGGCGGATCGCTGCCTGAACTGCGCGCTGTGCAGCGAATGCATGGAGTGCGTCAAGGTCTGTCAGCCCGCTGCCATCGATCACAACCTCGAAGATAGGATCGTGGAATTCGAGGTCGGCGCGATCGTCGCGGCGCCCGGATACGACACCTACGATGCCGATAAACTCAAGGAATACGGCTATGGCACACTGCCGGACGTGATCACATCTCTGCAGTTCGAGCGTCTCCTGAGTGCGTCCGGTCCGACGTCGGGCGAGGTCAAGCGGCCCTCGGATGGCGCGGTCCCCAAACGCGTCGTGTTCATTCAGTGTGCTGGTTCACGGGACAAAGAAAATCATCTTGAATACTGTTCGAAGATATGCTGCATGTACACGGCGAAACACGCGATACTATATCGGCACCGCGTACACGATGGCGAGCCGGTGATATTCTACATCGATGTCCGCACGCCGGGCAAGGGTTTCGAGGAGTTCTATAACCGCGCGACCGACGAAGGCGCCGTCTACATCCGCGGCAAGGTGTCAAAGGTCTACCAGGATAATGGCAAGATCATCGTTTTGGGCGCGGATACGCTGCTGGGTAAAAAGGTCGAGATCGAAGCCGACCTGGTCGTACTCGCAGTCGGCGTCGTTCCCAGTCAGGGCATCGAAGAGCTGGCGCGGAAACTGAAGATCCAGGTTGATACTAACAAATTCCTGTCCGAAGCCCATGCCAAGCTGAGGCCAGTCGAGAGTCTGAACCTCGGCATCTACATCGCAGGCGCAGCCCAAGGACCCAAGGACATTCCCGAAGTCGTGGCGCAGGCGTCTGGCGCAGCGAGCAAAGCCATCGGCATCCTGTCGCAGCCCAAGATCGCCTTCGAACCGACGATCGCCGGCGTCAATACTGATGAGTGCAGCGGCTGTGGCGTCTGCATAACCGTGTGTCCGTTCAACGCGCGAGAAATGGACAAGGAAAAAATGGTGGCGAAAGTCCATGAAGCGTTGTGCCAGGGATGCGGCGCCTGTAGCGCTGCCTGCCCGTCGGGCGCAGCCCAGCACCGAAACCTAACGGATAAACAGGTTGAGAGCATGATCTCCTCAGCCGTGCAGTGACCGGGATCCGAATGCTTGACCATAAGGCCGGCGAAATGAATTCGTGCCGAAAACAGCATTAAGGGGGTTTATGAGAAAATACGAAGCGATGTTCTTGTTCAGTCCAAAAGTGGAAGATGACAAGATCGATAAAGAGATAAAAACCGTGGAGAAAGTGATCGGGGACGTCGGTGAAGGCACGGTGCGCGCGGACTACCTTGGCAAAAAAAACCTTGCATACCCAGTTGCCAAGCAGAATGAAGCGCACTATGTTTGCTACACCTTCGATGCGAAGCCTTCGGCGATCCTCACCATCAAGCAGGAGTTAAAGCACTCGAGCACGATCCTGCGTTCGGTCTTTTTTCTCAAGGAGAACTGATCATGGCACAGCTCCGTTTGGGTTATTTGAACTCGGTTTTGATGATTGGCCGTCTGGTTGCCGATCCTGAACTGCGGTATACGCAGAAAGGCGCGCCGGTATGCGATTTCCGGCTTGCCTGCTCGCGGCGATACAAGAACAAGGAGACCAACGAGGTTCAAGAAGAAACCTTGTTCATCAATGTGGTCGCGTGGCGCCGGCAGGCTGAACTGGTCAATGATTATCTAAAGAAAGGAAGCGCGATCCTGGTCGAAGGAAGACTGCGTTCCCGCCAGTGGGAAACCAATCAGGGCGAAAAGCGTTCAGCGATCGAGGTTGTCGCGCACCGTATCCAATTTTTGGACGCGCCAGCCGGAGGCGGTGCTGGAGGCGGTGCTGGCAGTGGAGCTGAAAGCGGCGGTCAGGCCAGTGAAGGCCATGTTGAGACCGAACCCGAGGCAGATATCAAAGACGAAGCCGAAGGGGATACGCCATTCTGATAAAAATAGCGGATACGGGGCTAAGGGGATATGTGGATATGAGAAATCAGAGAAGCCAAAAAGCCAAATTACTGTAGGGCAGGGCTTTAGCCTTGCGAAAGGGAGAAGATAAGGAATGGCTAGAAAATGTCGTTTTTGCAAAGATAAAGTCACCATTATTGACTATAAGAATATATCGGTTCTCAAAGGCTGTGTTAACGAACGAGGTAAAATACTGCCTGCCCGGATAACCAAACTGTGTTCCTACCATCAAAGGAGACTAACACTAGCAGTAAAGCGAGCGCGGGAAGTGGCACTTTTGCCGTATGAGGTTAAATAAAAAGAGCGAATGGAACGAATGTTAACTAATGAGCCGAATAAGGAAACGGCGGATTTATGCAATCCGCTGTCATTCGCATTATTCGTGGCTCCAAAGGAGCTATTATGAAAGTAATCCTATTGAAGGAACTGGAAAAGCATGGTAAACCGTATGACACGATCGAAGTAAAAAAAGGCTTTGCCCGAAACTATCTTTTCCCCAGAAAGATCGCGATAGAAGCAACTCCTGGGAATATAAAAGGTCTTAAGAAATCACTTGAACGTTTTTCTCAACAAGCCGAGCGGATAAGAAGAAAAAGCATGAGCTTAGCGGAAAAAATTAACACGCTAACATTAAAAACCACGATCAAGATGGGGATCGATGGCAAATCTTTTGGTAGTATAACTTCCCAAAATCTGGTCGATATGGTAAATAAAGAAGAGATCGAGATCAATAAAAAATGGGTATCTCTGGACGAGCCCATAAAACATCCGGGCATCTATGATGTCGAAGTGAACCTGCCGGAAAAAGTCAAGGCGATCTTCAAGCTGGTCGTGGTGGCAGAAGGCGAAGAAGGAGAAACGGAGAAGCAGGGATGAGGAATTAACTCGTAAGAGTTTTATAAAAGCCTTACGGTTTAAGTCCAGGATATGCAAAAATGAAGAGAACTGGATATCAGGGTATCAGTGTTTTCGGTAACGACAATAACGATCTTAACGCTTTAAACGATCCGAACGATTAAGGAGCAGCATGGAAGTAATCGTCAGCGGCGTGATCGAAGACCAGCAACTTAATACGTACGTTGTTCTGCTCAAGGAAAAACATGGTGAAAGGACCCTGCCCATATGGATCGGCGAGAATGAGGCGATGGCGATCGCGGTTGCCCTTGAGGGGATCAAGTCGCCCCGTCCCATGACGCATGATCTTATTAAAATAATCATCGACGCGGTGGAAGCCCGGCTTGTAAAGACCGACATTGTCGACCTCAGCAACGAGACTTATTACGCAAAGATCTACATTGAAACTGACGGCAAGCTCATCGGTATCGATGCCCGACCGTCGGATTCGATTGCGCTGGCCCTGCGGGCGAATTCGATCATTAACGTTCATGACGAGATCATGAACAAAAACGGCGTTGTTTTCCAGGGCGATACGGCGTCGGACGAGTTCAAACGGCGGTTGAGAGGGACCAAACCGGAAGAATTTGGCAAGTACAACCTTAAATAAAACCGCAGGCCGTAGGCCGTGATCCGCAGGCCGAAAGATGAAGATCAAAGGACTGCAAACGGCATACCATAACCCTTAGGCCGAATACCAGGCATGAAAATATCACCCATCGAGAAAAAGATCAGCGCTAATCTGATATTACTACGGGACAAGCCGGTCAGTCAGATCCTTGTACCCAAAAACGAGATCATCGCGCTACCGCACGACATGACGCTCGAGAAAGCGATCGAGATCTACCGGCAGAGTCGCTACACGCGGTATCCGGTTTTCCATTTAAACCCGGACGTGGTCGTCGGCGTACTCCATGTCAATGACGTAGTATCTTTCTGGAAAAATTATGCGCATAGCCCGGTAGTGGAATTCTGCCGCCTGCCGCATTTTGTCTACGAACACCGATCGGTATTGGAAGCGCTGATGGATCTTCAGGCATCCAACACTTCGCTCGGCATAGTTATCGACGAGTTCGGCGCCGTGACCGGACTGGTCTCGATGGATGCCATCCTGAGCGCGATCATTGGGGATTTCAGCGATGAGTTTAAGACCGACCGCGACAAGCGGGTATGGTTCGAAAAGAAATCGGATCGTGAGAGCATCGTACACGGACGAATTCGTCTGGATGAATTCGCTCGTGAATATGGCATGACGATCCGCGAGCCGGACGCGGCAACGCTCGCCGGGTTCATAATAAAACAGCTCGACCGCATTCCCAAGACAGGGGAAGAAGTGATATATAAGAACCTTAAGTTCACGGTCCTGGCATGCACAAAGCGGACCGTGACCAAAGTGAAAGTGGAAAGAATATGATCAAGACCGCATACCGCAGGCGGTAAACGGTAAGCCGTGGGTCAAAATGTAGGGCATGGCTTTAGCCATGCGTCAAAGGGCACGTGACAAAGGATATAGACAAACCCAAGGAAACGCTCGGCGATATCAAGGCCAACTGGGAGGAATTTGCCCGCCGTGATCCACTCTGGTCGATTCTTCCGTTTCCCGAGAAAAAGAATAACCGCTGGACGATCCAGGAGCTTTTCCAAAATGGTGATCATGAGATCGACCACATCACGGATTACCTGCGCAATAAAAAAATTCCCATGCGCTACGGCGCAATGCTTGACTTCGGATGCGGGGTCGGGCGCCTAACCCAGGCATGCAGCCGTTATTTCGATAAATGCGTTGGCATCGATATCTCCGAAGGCATGATCGAACTCGCTCGGGAATTCAATGCGCATAACGAAAAATGCGTGTTCGCGGTCAATAACTCGACCGACCTATCGATTTTTGAGCGTGACAGCTTTGACATGATCTATTCCAACATCGTGTTCCAGCATATCCCACCCGTATATACAAAGGGATATATCCGCGAATTCCTGCGTGTTATCCGTAACGAAGGGGTGATCATGTTCCAAATAACCGTGGCCGAAGTGCCCAAGGTTGGCACGAAACTGAGAAGCCTGCTGAAACGGGCGGTACCCAAGGCGCTGCGCCATCTGTACAAGAAATATAAATACGGGACCTGGGCGATAAAGGATATGTACTGCATAGACCGTAAAGAACTCGATACTTTCATCGCTGATAATAACGGCGAAATAATCGACGTAGTCGACGATCCTTCGTCGCTGCCACGGTATATGGGGGTAAGGTACTGCGTAAGAAGAAAAAGTTAATAGTTATTGGTAAATAGTATATAGCAAGTATTATGCAGTAAAACCTAATAAACGATCCTAACAAAATTAACGATATTAACGAACCTAACGTTTTTACCTTCATAGTTGACACCATAAACATTTTGTTTATAATCACGTGTGATCATTGATCCTATTGATATTAAATTGATCCGCCAGCTTGAGCTTCAGGGCAGCATCTCCATACCTGATATTATCGCCAAATTTCACATACCCAAGGATGAGATCTTGCTGCGTATCAAGAATTTTGAGGAAGCAGGGTTCATCTCCGGATATGGCCTCAAGGTTTCGGTGCCAAACCTCCTGGGTGGGAAATGGTACTTGTGCTGCGCTTTCACCGAGGCAAGGGTTCAGGCAAAACCCGAAACGTTAGTACCGCTTCTCGAGGAGAAAATCGAGAACATGACATTCCCGGCAGGGATATCGCCCAACCTTTCGTTTCTCTTTTACACCCAAGATCTTAAAGATTCTTACAAGATCATCAATAAAATGCCCGGACTAGATTACGCTGAAATTTACAAGGTTAACGAATACAGTGTGACGATCCCGGTACTGCTCTCATCCGAGGACCAGGAATTGATGTTGAAATTATGCGACATGAAGCTTGACTACCAGCGCATCAATACTATCATTTTCGAACCGCAGACCGATACCGAAGTGAAATACAGCCGCCTGATCTGGCATAAACGAAACCGGCACGGGGTCATTACTATTTTTCCCCAGCTGAACTGGAACGTTGTGAACAATTACGCCCATCTCCATGTCGCCGTGTCCACCGCCATCCGCAGCCGCGAGTTGAGAAAGATGATCGGCAGTCTTGGTTTTTCCGCTAATCTCACCGCCAAGTTCAAAAAACGGTTTCTCCAGGTCGAATTCGACATCTGGGGATTTTCCGATATGCAGCAGATCATCGCCGCGCTCGACACCATCAAGCGGCTCGAGATCGTCGGCTGTTCTTTCGCGCACCGGAACATCATCTGCGACGGATGGCTGAAAGGATTCATTGAGCATCGCATCTAAGCATCGGTCCGCCGTTACCACGTTCGTCGCCTTTATCGCTGCCGTTACAATCCTTAACACTACCGGGTGTCCGAGCCGGAAAAAAGAAGCGCCAAAACCCGTGATCAGCAGTATCTTCACAACGATCAAACGGGGAGAAACAATCGACAATGCATTGAAGCGGCTGATGAACCAGGAACAGGCGGTGGCCGTGGTGATCGCGCTGCAAAACGTGGATTTTCCATTCCGGCGCTGCCTGCCCGAAGACACGCTTACCCTCGTTAAATGTGACAACGCGTTCGCGAAACTTATATACAAACAGAGTCCGACCATTATTTATTATGTAGAACAGGCGAGCCCATACATGACCGTGGCTATGAAATGTCCTTTTATCGACAAGATCATATGTTGTATGCAGGGGTCGATCAAATCAACCCTTTATGAAGCAATGATCGACCAGGGTGAAAAACCGGAGTTGATCTACCGGTTCGCCGATATCTTCGGTTGGGAGATCGATTTTACGACCGAAACCCAGAAAGGAGATTCGTTCTTCCTGATGCTTGAAAAATCTTACTGCGATTCCATCTTGATCGGATATTCGAGCATACCGATCGTCCGCTATAAAGGCGAGATCGGCGATTATTACGGCGTATACTTCCTGGACCGCGACGGCTATGACGACTACTACAACCGCAAGGGCGAATCGCTGCGCAAATCGCTGCTTAAATCACCGCTTAAATATTCACATATCAGTTCATATTTTACCAAGAACCGTTACCATCCGATCCTGAAGAGGTGGCGACCGCATCATGGTCTTGACTACAGCGCGCCGACCGGAACACCGGTGTCTTCGATTGGCGACGGCACGGTCACTTACAAGGGGTGGAAAGGCGGGTATGGCAATCTCGTCGAAATAAGGCACAAAAACGGATTTAAGACCAGGTATGGTCATCTGTCCCGTTTTGCCAAGGGTGTGAGCAGCGGCAGCAGGGTCAAGATGGGGGAGATCGTCGGCTACGTCGGGAGCACCGGGCTTTCGACCGGTCCGCACCTTCATTTTGAGCTGCACAAGGACGGCTCGCCGATCAATCCCATGAAAGTGAAGTTGCCGCGCGCGCCATCGATTAAAACCGCCTGCCTGAAAGAATTCAAGGCGCAAGGAGATTCCTTGGTGGCGTCGCTGCAGTCGGGGTTAAACAAGACCGTGGCGGTGCAGGACAAAAAAGATTGAATGGAAGAAGGTAAGGGGATGCGACGAAGGGAGTTAACTCGTAAGAGTTTTATGAAAGTCTTACGGTTTAAATCCAATAGGTTAATAAACGTAATTGCGAACAAGGGGATACTAAAATAAGGGGGTGCGATGCCCATTCATCTGAAGGTCAATAAAGATGATTATGCCAGGACCGTACTCGTGGTCGGAGACCCGGCCAGGGCCGAGCTTATCCAGGGTCTTTTTAAAAATTCGCGGCTCGTGAACAAGAACCGGGGGCTGCTGGGCTATACCGGGACCTACAACGGCAAACCAATCTCTGTACAGACCACCGGTATCGGCTGCCCATCCACCTCGATCGTGATCGAAGAACTGATCCAGTGCGGTGTCACCAGAATAATCCGGGTCGGGACCTGTGGCGGCATCGGCGAACAGGTCAAGGCCCTTGATTACGTAGCCGCCCTGTCGGCTGCGCCCGAGGACGGCGCTACTCGTACCTACCTGAACGGCGAACCGGTGGCACCTTACGCAACATTCACGATTCTGAGAACCGCGTACGATATTGCGCAGAAAATGAAAATGCCATTTCATTTCGGCGGCGTTGCCAGCGTCGATGTTTTCTATAATCCCTTCCCGGATTATGTTGCGCGCCTGCGCGGCAAGGGAATACTTGCAGTCGAAATGGAAACAAGCCTGATCTATTACCTCGCCAACCGCAGCAAGATCGAAGCCGCATCATTTCTCCTGGTATCGGATGTGGTCGGCGGCGGCGAGAGCTTCACGAAATACGTAACCGACGAAGCTTTAAGGCAGGGTGAAGACCGTTTGGGAAAATTCGTCCTGGACGTATGCGATAATTTAAACGGCTAAGAGTTTCGCGAATGAGACGAGTTAAAGAATCAAATTTATCGAATTAACGGATGCAAATATGACGAATGCAGGATTCGCGTTATTCGCTATCATTCGTGCTATTCGTTTTTCAAGGAGGTATCATGGATAGATGGCGTTGTGGAGTCTGCGGTTATGTTTATGATTCGAGCGTGGGAGACCCCGAAGCGGGCATCGGGCCGGGCATCTTGTTCGAAGAACTGTCGGATTCATGGGGTTGTCCCGACTGCGGGTCTGAAAAGGAATTTTTTGAGCAGTGCGAGGATGACGGCAGTTTGCCTGGGGATACATACAACGAACCGACCTAAAGTAAGCCGTCATGCGCACCGGTTAAAATACCGCAAGAATCCCCATGATACGCGAATGCCTTAACGAAGCGAAGATATTAATGGCGCTGGAAGAACCGGATTACCGGCACCTGATCGAGCGGATGCTGAAGCACAGTGCGCTGATCGATGCCGCGGATAGCAGACGGGTTTGCGACCAGATTTTGGAACGCGACCAACGCATGCCAACGGCGCTGGGCAAAAGGATCGCGGTACCGAGGTACATCAGCGACCAGATCGATCATAACGAGATAATCGTAGCGATCAACCCGGCCGGCTTACCCGCCGTCAGCAGCGACCAGAAGCCGGTCAAGATACTTTTTTTATTGTTGCTCTCGGCCACTACGGCATATGCCGATGTCCTGGCCCAATGTCTCCGGCTGCTCAATGACGACGCGATCAAGGAAGAGCTTATGAAAGCAAAGGATGCGCCCGAGGTCTATCGGATCATCCAGCGCTGGGAGCAAGATTGAACAGGAGGATCAGCTGGACAATCTTGCTCATCTGGACCGCCGTCGTTTTTGTGCTCACCGGCTATCCGACACTGGAAGCTCCGAAGATCAAGGAATTGCCGATCGACAAGGTTTATCATTTCACCATATTTTTTGTTCTCGGTCTGCTTGCGGTCCGTATTTTCAAACTCAGGGGATATCTGATCTTCTGCGGGATCGCCGTCATCCTGGCCGAGATCCAGCAAATATGGATACCGGGTCGGGATTTTGAACTACTGGACATTGTCGCCGGTATAATAGGATTTGTCGTTGCCGATATCATTTTTTTGATTACCCAAAGGAGGCGGGCGCGCCATGAACTATCAAAAGCCTAAAGGCACCAGAGATATTACCGGACATGAGCTCAGGCGGATCGAAGAGACTAATGCCCGGGCACGCTCTTTCTTCAGACAAAATGGTTATCAGGAGATCAGAACCCCTACTTTTGAATTCGCCGAACTGTTCACAAGGTCGATCGGAGAAGCGACCGATATCGTGGAAAAGGAAATATATAGTTTCGCGATCGACAAGCGCGTGTACGTACTCAGACCCGAAGGCACGGCTTCGGTGCTTCGGGCCGTGATCGAGAATAAACTTGCGATACCAGCAAAATTTCTGTATATCGGCGCGATGTTTAGAAAAGATAAACCGCAGAAAGGCCGGTACCGTGAATTTCTGCAGATCGGGATCGAAAACATCGGCAAAGCCGATCCTTTTTATGACGCGGAAACGGTGCTTATGGGGAAGGAGTTCCTTAACCGCGTGGGTACAAGTGATTTTACGATCCATGTAAATTCGATCGGTTGTCCCGAGTGCCGTAAAGGTTACAAGGAAATATTGAAAATTTACCTCATGCCACGGTTCGCCAGCCTTTGCGAGGACTGCCAGCGGCGTTTTGAAAAGAACTTCCTGCGCATCTTTGACTGCAAACAGGATGCCTGTCAGAAGATCTTCTCGCCGGCGCCGATGATCACGGATCATCTTTGCACGGAATGCCGCGAGCATTACGCTGCGGTGAAGAGTTATATGAAAGAATTCGGCATTGACTACGCTGAGGATAAAAAACTAGTTCGTGGGCTTGACTATTACACCAGGACGGTGTTTGAATTCAAGTTGCCGGGGCTGGGAGCGCAGGATACTTTCCTGGCAGGTGGTCGCTATGACCTGCTGATGAAAGAACTTGGCGGCGACGATGTCCCGTGCATCGGATGGGCCATGGGTGTGGACCGCACGCTGCTAGCGCTTCCCGAAGACATGCCGGCAATGGACAAACAAACAGCGCTCTTTATCGCAGTTATGGGGGAGAGGTTCACCAAAAAATTGATCGAGATAAGAAGGATGATTGACAGCAAAAATTTTGTATGTCACATGGGTAATCCAGGCGCCTCGATAAAAAACCAGATGAAAGACGCGAACCGTTTTGGAGCCCAGTATGTTGTGATTTACGGCGAGGATGAGGATAAGAACGGATACTACACTGTGAAGAACATGGAGTCGGGCGAGCAGGTCCAGGTGATGAAAGCGGACCTGGAGAAATTTGTTAAAAACGTCGTTTGAAGTGCGAAATTCTAATATCTAAATCCTAAACAAATTCAAAATCCAAAATCCCAATGTTTAAAACAGTTTGGGATTTAGAAAATTAGTGCTTTGTTATTATTCCGGATTTAGAATTTGAAAAAGAAAACCCCCCGCCCGTCCCAGAAGGGATAAGCGAGGGGTTGACTTTTAATGAAAGCGTTACTTCACAATGACCACCTTTTCCAGCTTATGCATGTCGCCGGCGGTCACGTCCACGAAATAAACACCGTTCGCAAGATGCGTATCATGGTTTATCTGATGCGTTCCGGTCGTATACGTTTTGTCCGTTATCGTCTCCACGACCCTTCCTGAAAGATCGATCACGCGCGCGTTAACCCGCGCATCGCCGGTAAGTACCACCTGCAACTGGATGTTACCATTGGTAATGGTCCTGATGCTTATCGTGTTGATCATCGTGACGCCTTGCTGATTTTCCTCAATCCCAACATAGATCGGTACGATATCTCCGGTGACCGCATAAGCATAGCCCATGGGTCCGTTGGGTACAGTTTGACCGGTAATCGTAAGCTTCCATTTACCCGTGGTCGGGCTGTTAACCCGGCAGCATTCCTCAACATTGCGGTTGTCCCAGGATCCGGGGTTTGCAGTCGACTGACCACCGGTATATTGATTGCCGCGATAATAGGTCCCGCCCGGATTGGTCAACAAGACGTTCAGGTCATTAACGAGTGTCGGGTTGGCGCTGGTAGCAGCCGCAGTATCGGTCCAGACAACGCATACGCGCAACGGTATTGCTGAGTTGACCATGAACGAATCAGTGATCGAGACACCGGTCGTGACACCGATCGTGTCGTCCTTGATAATCAGTTTTCGGGTATCGCCCGTCAAAAACAGTACGCTGTCAAGGTCGATCCGGCCCCAGCCGATGTTAAAATCCGGTATTGTATACGAACCGATATTGGGATCACAGGAAACGATCGCCATTGAGCGGAGTAGGGCAGCGCTCTGATAGCGGATCGAATCGGCCGGGTCGGCAGCGCCATCCGGATAGAATCCGGCCAACAGGTATTGTCTTATCAGGCCGACTGACCCGTTCGTTGCCGGCGTCGCCATGCTCGTTCCCGACAAAGACTGGTAACCGTTATCTCCTGCTCCATAAGCCGACATTAGCGGGTCACCCGGCGCGCACACGTTAGGCTTCATCCTTTGGTCCTGCGTAGGTCCGCGGCTTGAAAAACTTGCTATCTGGTTCGAACTTGTGCCGTTCTGGGTCGCACCAATGGTAAGGCAATTTTTGGCGATGGCCGGATCGCCGATGGTCATGGCGTTATACTCGTTCCCGGCCGCGTAAATATTCAGAAAATCGGGGTTCGCGTACGCATAGGCGTCGGTCGTCGCTTCCTGAAGCAGGTAAGTGCCGCTTGAATTGTACCACCGCCACGAGCCGGAATGCTGCAGGATATGGTAGGGGAGACCACGACCGAGATGGATCGTGTCATACATCGCGGTCAGGTTCGTAGTGATCGTGAAACCGCCGCCCGCGTCACACAGGTCGACAAAATAGAGCCTTGCCCATTTTGCCGTACCGTCATATAAGCTTGAACCCAGCAGCGTGTCATTGCCGCCGATCGTGCCGTTGACATGGGTGCCGTGATAGGTCGAACCAACATCTCCAAAGGCCGCGGTCGAATAGAGTTTATAACCGACTATTTTGCGATGATTGGGGAAAACGCCCGGTCCGGAGATCGGATACGCCGCGTCATAGAACTGCTGATGGGTGGTGCGCACGCCCGTGTCCGAGCTGCTCAGCACCGTTCCCTGACCCACGATCCCCGCATACCAGAGCCTCCTTGCGCCCGGATTAGTAGGTACGGACGCCTGCCAGCCAGTCTGCGTGACCCACTGGGCGTTATCGTTGCACACTTCCGGGGCGGACCAGCGCTGGATCCAATGCACGCCTGGTACGCGCGCCACCAGATAGAGCTTGCTCAAATCGCCGGTGATATCCAGGGATTTACAGAGTTCGTGGTTCACGGTTTCGATGACCGCAAAACCATAAGACTCTACCAGCGATACAATTTTGTTAATGTCTTCCCGCGTGTAGACCTGCACGGAAACCCTGTCGGTTCCCGAACCGTCAATGAGTTCCGATTGGAGCTTATATGCAGGCTGGAATATGCCGGTCCACTGCACATATTGTTTGGAACTTATGCTGTTCATTTGCGCACGGCTCGCGTAGACGATCTCGGCGTACATGGGAATGTAGCCGATAACCTCGATTCCTACGTTTTTCAGGTCCTGCAGCCACGCTGTATAGATCGGACCCTTGAACTGCACCAGGTAATAGCCGTATTCTTCCGCATCCCGGATACACAGCCTGGATGGGAGAGACGGTTCGCCAGACCTGGTGTCAAAGACGATGCCGTTAGAGAACGATATTATGGTGGCGTTCTCGTCCGGAACCGGTGTGAAGGGCACGGGCACGCCATGCGAGTGAATGTCGACTGCCGACAGCATGGCGGCACATGCGCACAAACCCAGTATTGCAAGTTTCATAAAACCTCCCTTTGTTTGTTGTCCTGATATATTTTAGTGTTATATGGCGAAAAGTCAAGAGTTTACATACTGGTCTATTTAGTTTATTTGGTTTCTCTGGTCTTTCTAGCTTCTAATGCCTGTCATCCTGACCCTGAGTGAAACGAAGAGGAAGGAGCTGACGTCATCCTGATAAAGCCGCAGGGTTGCGAAGGATCTGAGATTCTTCCCTTCGACTTACGCTCAGGGTGAACTTACTGCGAAACCATCAGAATGACAGACACAACAGACCAGAAAGACTAAAAAGAGTAAAAGGAACGGAAAAACCAGAAAAACCAGGGTAAGGTTTAACCTTACCCTGGTTTATTACTGACTACGGTTTGCCGCTTACAGTTCGCGGTTATTTAACGATTACCACCTTTTCCAATTTATGCATGTCACCGGCGGTCACGTCCACGAAATATACGCCATTCGCGAGACGCGTACCATGATCTATCTGGTAAGTTCCAGCCGCATAAGCTTTGTCGGCTATCGTTTCAACTATCCTGCCTGAAAGATCGATCACGCGCGCGCTAACCCGCGCATCAGCGGCAAGCGTTACCTGCAACCTTATATTCCCGTTGGTGATCGTCGTAATGGCAACCGTGTTTCTCATTTCAACACCTTGCTGATTTTCCTCGATCCCGATCAGAATCGGTTCGACATCACCGGTTATCGCGTAGCCGTATCCCTGGGGACCGTAAGGAACATTCTGTCCCGTAAGGGTTATTTTCCATTTGCCGACAGTCGGGTTCTGGACTCGGAAGTTTTCCTCGACGTTGATCGTATCGAAGGTAGTAGGATTAGCGATCGAATAACCGCCGGAGAATCTATTGCCTCGATAAGTGGTACCGCTCGGATTGGTCAACTCAACATTCAGGTTATTGACCAACGTCCGGGATGCGCCCGTAGCCGCCGCAGTATCGGTCCATGCGGTACTGACGCGCAGGGTCATAGTAGTGTTGACCAAAAATGAATCGGTGAACGACAAGCCAGTGCTCAAACCGATGGTATCATCCCTGATGATCAGCTTCCGGGCATCACCGGTGAAAAACAAAACGCTGTCAAGGTTGAGACGGCCCCAGCCGATGTTTGAATCGGGGTATGTGTAGGATCCCACATTGGGATCACCGGAAACCATCACCAGCGCTCGCAGCAAAGCCTGGCTCTGATAGCGTATTGAATCCGCTGGATCTGCCGCACCCGATGGGTAATATCCGGCGGTAAGGTAATTACGGATCAGCGCCACGCTGCCATTGACGGAGGGCGCCGCCATGCTGGTTCCGCTGAGCGACCAGTAACCATTGGTCCCGCCGCCGTTTGCCGAGTAGACAATATCGGCGGGTGTAAGGATATTTGGTTTCAAGCGGCGGTCGGCTGTATTGCCGCGGCTTGAATAATAATATATCGCGTTGGAAGAGGTGCCGTTTTGGGTACCGCCGACCGTTAGAATATTCTTGGATATTGCGGGGTGCCCCAGGGTCCTGCCGCCGGGACCGGAATTACCGGCTGAATATATGCTGAGGAAATCCGGATAGCGGTAGTGATAAGCATCGGTCGTCGCATCCTGTGTCTGATAATCACCGACCGAGCTGCCCCAACCCCAGCTGCCAGAATGCTGGAGGATGTGATACCCGAGACCAGCCCCCGGATAGATCGAATCGTACATTGGCGTAAGGTTCGTAGAAACCACCAGACTGCCATTAGATCCAATGTCGACAAAATAGATCCTGGCTTCTTTCGCTATCCCGTCGCGCGCGCTCGAACCTAAGAGCGTATCATTTCCCGCCGCCGTGCAAGAAGTATGAGTTCCATGATAGCTGAAGCCGGAATAATCGCCGAATACCGCACCGACATAGTCTTTGTAAGCCACGATCTTGCGGTGGTTGGGGTAAACGCCGGTCGTCGTGATCGGATATGCGGCGTCGTAAAACTGCTGGTGTCCTGTGGTGATCCCGGTATCGGTCAGGCTCAACACGACACCACTGCCAACAACGCCTTTTTTCCAGATCCGGCGGCCAAGCGAATCTACCGGCACTGACGATCGATATCCGGTCTGGCAGACCCACTGGGAATTGTCGTTGAATAATTGCGGTTGGTACCAGCGTTGGATCCAGCTCACGCCCGGAATAGCGGCAAGTTCTGGGATGCGTTTCAGATCGAGTTTGATATCGACCGTATTGCATAGTTCGTTTCTTATTACTTCAACTATTTCCAAGCCCAGCAGGGTAACCTGTTCGATAACTGCATCCACGTCAGCGTTGGGGAATAACTGCATCGTGACACGGCCATTGCCGGCAGCTTTAAGCAGTTCACCTTGGACTTTGTACGCCGGCTGGAATATGCCGATCCAGTTTACGTATGATCTCGTGCGCGCCTGTTCAATCTGCTCTACGTTGCCGTAAACCAAAAGCGTGTAATTGGGGAAATAGGTCATGACGTCGAGTCCAACGGATTTCAGCTCGTTGATCCACTGCGAATAGATAGGACCTTTGAATTGGATAAGGTAATACCCGTCGCCGTTATATGACTGAATCCTCAACTCGGCTGGTATAACTGGCTCACCAACACGGGTGTCGATCGCAAATCCGTTAGCGAAGCCGATGTAATTGGGGCTAACATCGATCTCAGGAGTGAAGGTCTGCACAACTCCCGGTGCATGGATATCGACTGCACCCAATAATCCGACCATAAAAACAATGGTTAAGAACCTCATAATACCTCCCTTTGTTTGTTGTCCTGATATATTTTAGTGTTATAAGGCGAAAAGTCAAGGGTTAAAAATACTGGTCTATTTAGTTTATTTGGTTTCTCTGGTCTTTCTAGCTTCTAATGCCTGTCATCCTGACCCTGAGTGAAACGAAGAGGAAGGAGCTGATGTCATCCTGAGAAAGCCGCAGGGTTGTGAAGGATCTGAGATTCTTCCCTTCGACTCACGCTCAGGGTAAACTTACTGCGAAACCCTCAGAACGACAGACACAACAGATCAGAAAGACTAAAAAGACTGGTTTTAGTACCCTTGACAAAAGAGCATTTGTTCTTATAATATATAATAATAACAAAGACTTAAATCTATATTGAGCAATAAAACAATTTTATTTGAGAAAGAAAGGGAGGTTGGAGCTGCAGGCAGCAGCGTAATATTTCATTTGCCTAACGCGCAAGAGAGTCGACAAGGAGGTAATGATGACTCAATTAAGGTTGCTTAAAGTGTTGATGATCGTCGTCTTGGTCGCGACATTATCACCTTTATTCGGTGATATGATACGGCTCAAGACCTATCCGTTTGATACTAAGCAGGGAGAACCGATCCTGCCCCCGCAGCTGATGACGACCGAGAAGGAAGTAAACTACTACGTTATCCAGTGCGCCGGCCCGGTCGAAAAAGCATGGAAGGACGACCTGAAGGCAAGCGGTGTTTATGTCCTGGGATACATCCCTGATTACGCATACCTGGTCAGGATGGATAAACTGACCGGGGAACTGGTAAGCTTAAAGCCGTATATAACTTACGTAGGTCTGTGGCAGCCGGCATACAAGATCCAGCCTGCACTGTGGAACATGGGCGGCACATTCCGGGCGATCATGCTCATTCACGATACTGAAGATCTGGCAGCGACGATCGCGAAGGTCCGTTCGACCGGCGCCAACGTCACCGACGCGTCTGAGATGGTGAGCAAATTAGTTGTCGCTGAAGTAAATTCATCCCAGCTCACTGCGCTGGCACAGATCGAAGGCATCTGGTGGATCGAATTTTACACGGATCCGGTCCTGTACAATAATAACAGCAGCAAGTGGTGCCAGTCCGGCGCGACCGGCGATACGACGATCTGGAATCGAGGCATCAGGGGATCGAACCAGATCCTTGGTACTACGGATTCAGGTATCACGACCGCGCACTGGGCGTTCTACGATGCCGCCTATCCCATAACAACATGGGGCAGTTACCCAAGCCACCGGAAGATCAGGAATTACAGCCGGGGCGGTTCATCAGCGGGATTTGGCGATGAATCCGGCAATTCTTGGCACGGCACGCACACTTGCGGCACAGTAAGTGGCGACGATTCCTACAATGGTGGCACGTCAACCTATGACGGCATATCCAAATCAGACAAGCATTCTTTTGTTGACATCGGCGTCACGGGCGGCGGGTTAAGCGTCTGGGCAGACCTGAACCAGTTGTGGGATACCAGCTATGCGTACGGTGCCACCGTCGTGTCCAATTCGTGGGGCTGGGGCACGTTTGGTGATTATGCTTCTTACGACGCCCAGACCGACCAGTTTATGTGGCGCAGGAAAAACCTCCTGCTCGTCGTATCCGCCGGTAATTCAGGTTCGGGCGCCAGTTCAACCGGCAGTCCAGGGAACGCCAAAGGCACGCTCACGATCGGTTCAGTGGGTAGGCTTGATGCCACGGCCATCGCTGGTTACTCATCGCGCGGTCCGACACTCGACGGTCGGTACAAGCCGACGATCATGGCACCGGGCGGTCTGAATACCGGTGGTGATCCTGGCTTGTATTCGTCTAACGGAGGCACCTCGGGCGGCAGCAGCGGCTACTGGCAGATGTCGGGCACGAGCATGGCATCGCCTTCAGCCTGCGGCACCGTGGGTTTGATCAGAGAATATTTAAACCGCGGTTTTTACCCGACCGGCGCCGAAGTGCCTGGTAATGCGATACCGAACCCGTCCAGCGCGCTTCTCAAAGCGCTCGCTGTTGTTTCGGCCGATCCCAATATCACCGGTTATACGGTACCCAACTATAACATAGGATGGGGGAGGATCGACGCGGAAAGCGTGCTCTATTTTTCAGGCCAGGCACGCAAGCTGTTACTGCACGATTCGGCTTCCGGCGGTTTGAACACCAATGACAGCGTCGTTTATTCATGGGACGTGACCAGCGCCATTCCTGTAAGGGTCACGCTGTGCTGGACCGATTCTGCCGGCAATCCTTCGGCAACCAGGCCTCAGACCAACGACCTTGACCTGAGGGTCGTCAATCCTGGCGGAACGTCGTACTGGGGCAATTACTATTCTGGCGGTCAGTCAGCGACCGGCGGCAGCCGCGATTCCAACAACGTCGAAGAGAATTTCAGGCTGAACTCTCCGACTGTCGGCAGATGGAGCGCCTGGGTACGGGGTCGGAATGTTCCGACCGGAGCCAACCAGACGTTCGCGATAACGATCAGCGGTGATGTAACCAACCTCGGGATCGGTGTAGCAGAGGAAACCGGTTTGACCGCAACGCTGACTGGGATTCGCAATTTCCCGACCGTGGCCAATCATGAGATATCATACACGCTGCAGGTTGCGCGCGCGGGAAACGTCGTGACCAGGATGTTCAATGTGCTGGGAGCCCGGGTTTACCAGGAAACGAGGAATTACGCAAAGGGAGAGTACCAGGCGCTGATCCCGGTGGCTTCTTTGCCGCATGGCGTATACTTCCTGGTGATCGACCTTCCAGGTCAGACCTATGAACAAAAGGTGGTACTGGTCAAATAACAACCGCTACTCCACATGCCTGGACGGATGTGCAATCGCTTGAATGAAGAACTGAGGCACGCATCAGCGTGCCTCAGTTCTTCTTAAGTGAACGGCATTTATCCACCTCTGCAATATGAAAAGGCACTTTAATATATGTTTAAATGTAAAAAATTATGGAGCAAATCCGGCTATCGAAGAGGTAAAATCTTAAGTAGAAAAAATATCGCACAGATCAACATACAACAAAACAGGTTAGATAACGCGAACATAGTACTGATAGATGTTATGGATGTTCTTAAGGAGGTCCCAGATCAGGAATACGAAAGACAAATAGTCAGGTTATATGCCATGATGGAGATCCGCAGACTGGACCCCATGAAGGCTCGGTAACATGCAGAACGTTTGGCAATGCTCGCACAGTCCTGGAAAAGCAAAATCCGTGGTATTATCAGCAATTGAATTCTTCAAGAACGCAAGCGCTCCTAAATGGATGGAGGAGTGCGTAAAGCTGTTAATATAGCGAGTCCGCACGGGGGGAAAGTCGCATCAAGACGCGCGCAGGTGAGAGGCTGCTCCGCATGGGTATTGACATCCATTCATCGGTAAGTATATTGTTATAACTTTTCAAAAGGAGGATACATGAGGAAAATGCTTTTACTGATTATCGCCCTGCTGGTCAGCATAAGCTGCAGCAGTAGGGTAAATCTGTACGTCGAATGCGATGTCGAACGAGGACAGACCTGGGACGATACATTTTCGGGAAGCCGGGGGGGAGACATATTTTCGGATCCAGTACTCGAGGAAATGACCGCGACCATTAACGATGACACGATGGAGGTCGATCTGCCCGATCCGGGCAGCTATCATCACTACGCGTATTTCTGGGATGAGGATACGATACCACCGGATGCCGGGTCAGAACACGAATTCAATATCCAGACCGATGTGGGCAACGCGTCCGCGACCGTCACCGTGCCTGGTGAATTCGATATAACGGCACCCCTTGAGGACGACAGTATTCCGATCGACGCGGCTTTGGACATAACTTGGGAAGCATCGGACGGAGCGGACTGGTATGCGGTCTGGTTAAGATATTTCTGGACCGGTGATAGTAAGGATACCACTGTATATGTCGATAATACTGCATGGACAGCTCCTGCGGACTGGATCGACGTCGATGGCACCATCTATGTCTATGTATACGCCGGCGACGGACCACGGTTTGAAGCGGGAGAAGCTGGGAATATCGAAGGCGCTAAGGGTTTCTGCGTCGCCACGAACTATCGGGCGAACCGGGTGATCGTAGGAGCCGGATACTTGGCACCAAAACAGTCGAAATTTGAAACTCAGAGAATATCTTCCAAGGATTTTTACCGGGCTTATATCAAGGAAATGTCAAAATACAGCTCGGAAGCCGCGGAAATGCTCGAGTATCTGGAATTTTAACCAGTTAAAATAAAGGAGGAGGCATGAGGAAAGCGCTTTTACTGGCCGTAGCCTTGCTGCTCGTCGCGAGTTGCAGCAGTAAGGTGAATCTGTTCGTCGAAGGCTATATCGAACGTTATCAGACCTGGAGCGATACGTTTTGGGGAGGTCGATCTGGAGATGTCTTGTCGGATCCGATACTTGAGGAAATGACCGTGACCATCAACGATGACACGATGGAGGTCGACCTGCCAGGACTAAACAGCTATAATCATGATGCGCGTTTTTGGGATGAAGATACCATACCGCCAGATGCTGGGTCAGAACACGAATTCAATATCCAGACCGATGTCGGCAACGCGTCCGCGACCGTCACCGTGCCCGGTGAATTCGATATTACGGCACCCCTCGAGGACGATAGCATTCCGGTCGACGCGGCTTATGATATTGCCTGGGAAGCTTCGGAAGGAGCGGACTGGTACATGGTTCTGATATATTATTCCTGGAGCGGAGATTACAAAGACACATTGGTCTACGTCAACGTCGATTCAACCACGTGGACTATCCCCGCGAATTGGATCAGTGAAGACGGGGAGATGTCGTTTTATGTCTATGCCGGTGACGGGCCGCAGATCGAAGTTGGTGCCGCCGGGAATATAAAGGGCGGAAAGGGTTTCTGCATCGCCACGAATGCCCGGGCAAACCATATAATTGTCGGGAATCCGGTCTTCACGGACTCTAGAAATGAATCCCATCGAATGTCTTCAAAGGATTTTTACCGGGCTTACATAAAGGAAATGTCCAAATACAGCTTGGAAGCCGCTGAAATGCTAGAGTACCTGGAATAATTACACGCAAACATCACAATCAAGGGGAGCGTTATGCTCCCCTTGATTTTTTTACTCAAGCGCTTCAAAAGGGGTAGAGAAGTACGAGAAGCTCATAAAGTCATGATTTATTGATTCTTTATAATTCGCAGTTTTTTCCAGGTAATCATAATGTCTATTATCAGACGTTGGCAGTTGCCAATGGAATAGGCCCCCTTGCAGCCAAAACGGGTGTTTAAGGCGAGATTCCCCAAAAGGTGAGGGTTTATGTAGGCCATTAGAGAATAAACCACTACAGGGTAGTGAATCACGAGAGCAGCCCTCAAAGTTAGTTGCTGCTCGAAAGCAAAAAAGCCGATCATTAACTGAGGAATGGTCGGCTTTTTTATTTGGTAAACTCCAAAAACCGCCATGCTATGATATTGCCAGCTTGATTGAAATGCGTCCTGGTGAAAATGGTGATGGGAGTTTTTAAAAAAACATGGGAAAGATAATATTGGACCTATGCGGCGGTACCGGAGCCTGGTCAAAACCTTATTTAGAGGCCGGCTATGATGTGCAAAATATTACATTGCCGGATTATGATGTCAGAACTTATAAAGTCCCAGAGAATGTCTACGGAATACTCGCAGGTCCCCCCTGCACGATATTTTCTAAAGCCCGGCCAATGATCTCACGAGACAGAAATTTTGCCGGCGCAATGACAATAGTTGAGGCCTGCCTGAAGATAATCTGGGCAGCTCGCATTTCTGGAAGTTTGCAATTTTGGGCCCTGGAGAATCCGGCGACCGGTTATTCACGGCAATTCTTAGGTCACCCGTGTTTTGTTTTTCAGCCGGTTGAGTTCGGGGATCCATGGACGAAGATGACGGCACTCTGGGGATATTTTCATCGACCGCGGAAAATTCACCCGGTCAAAAAAATCCGAAGGATCGGCAGTGGATATCCGCAAAAAGTCAATCAGTTTAAAGATTCAACCAGGCGTTCGATTACGCCGGCGAATTTCGCAAAAGCATTTTTTAAGGCGAACCCATAAAAGGAGGTAATCATGGTTAGAACAATGCGTACCGATGGTCATATCGGCAGCCGCATAAAGCGGAAGTACGGAAAGATCGGAGCTCCGAGATCTGCCAAGCGCAGACGCTGGCTCAAAAAAATCAGGCGTCATCACAGACGCCACAGACGGAGATAATCGTGGACCCCGGGAAAGAAGATTGCCCTTGCTGTCCTCTTTGTTTTGCTAATCCCGGGCCTGAGGGTATCAGTCTGCGCTGCGAGGGGAATAAATGCGCCTGGTGGGTTAAATCATTTGAGGCGTGCGCACTGAAAAGCATAGCGGTAACTCTATACAATATTCTGTGTCTCAAAAGTGAAAAAAAATAGCGAGATCTCCATTATTCCGATTCCAAATAGCCGGCAGCAATGTCAAGAGATCTTCCTGGTAAAGGGACGAAGGGCGGAGCGTTGCCTGAATCGAGCGGTCTACCGGATCCAATGGTCCTCGGGCGGCGGTAAAGCAAGATCGATTAGGCTGGTATGCCATAAGCATATCGATATTTACCGCTTCCTGAGGTCCTATCTACGGCCTAATACTGTATTAACTTGAACTACGGAACAAGACTTACAATGGAAGAAAAAACTAATGGAATTACAGACTAAAATTGATTACTCCAAAGTCTCGGATCTAGTCAAAAGTTACCAGGTGAAGAGTGCTCGGGAGCGGGAAGCATGTCCGAATACCAGCCGGACCATCTATACCAGGACCGATTGCAGCTGTGGGCATGCCTTTGTTAGGATCAATTCCGTCAGCTGCAAGAAAGAGATCTGTCCGGTATGTGGTCAAAAGTACAGCGCGTTACATAATCAAAGGATGGCGCGCTGGCTGCCTAAGATCCTCTGGATGCTTGACCAGGGTTATTATATCGGTTATCTGGTCGTTACGCTCCCCCCTGAGTACTGGGTCCTCGATAAAGTTTTCCTGAGAGCGTTTAGACGCTATGTAGTGCGTAAACTCAAGCGCTATGGTATCAAGTACGGTAAGGTGCGCTTCCACTGGGCCGGCGACAAGGGCGGTAAGTACTTCCCCCATCTCAATATCCTGATCGCTACCGATGGCTACCTGGATTGGATCGAGGACAAAAAAGACCCGGTCACCGATAAGGTCATTAAAAAAGGGTTCAAAAGTGAATTTGCCGAATGGTTAAAATATCCCGGGACTCCCGTAGTGCATTACAAATATAAAAAAGACATCGGATGGGTCATGCATAAGGTTGAATACGTTACGCGGCCGACATTGAACTTGATCAATGACGATTTGTTCAGTGATCACCATAAAAAGCAAATATGGAATGACGTTGTAAAAGGGTTTATGAACGATGTGGAGATCGGCAAGCCGCAGAAAATTGATAAGGATGTCGACTACTGGATCCAAAAAGGCTTAACAAGCATGGGTGATCAGAATTTCAAGCTTTTCAGCCTTACCCTTAATCGCTGTCCACACTGTCATAAGCCATTAAAATGGCACTACTGCAAGGGAGAACACGAGGCCCTGGAAGGATCTATGTGGAGTAATGACCTTAATAACGAGTATACCGAGTTGATATTTTAAATTGGAGGCAAAACATGAATATAACAGTAGAACAGGCAATCAATATCGTAACTGTCAACAGCCGGTCGGCAGTCATCCGTGAACTTGGTCAGATCAGGACTCACGCGGATATTATCGAGGACGAACTCAGGGACAAAAATCTGATCAATCTCACGGACCAGCAGCGCGACGAAAAATATCGGCTGTTGATCAAAGCCCTGTCCAAGATCTTTGCAACGTGCGATCATATCAAGCAGGACTGCCGCGCCTTGTACGAAATCCTGGAGAAGGCCTTCCCTGATGTCGCGCTGAATGGCGGAGTGTTGGATATCAAAGAGCCGGAGGCTGATCGTGGCGGTAATTGAAAGAATCAAACCGCAGGTCTCCCCTGCTATTGAAGTCGATAGAGTCGACGAGGAATACCAAAGCAAGCAGCTCAAGGCTGGAATTTTGAAAACCTTGCGATGGTTAGTCAGGGAATCACGATCGACCATGCTGATCGATACGAAGGTCAAAAGTAATTCAGTCGATGCTAAAGACCTTTTTGTAATTGTGATCTACCCTCTTGATAAGTCACTGCTCGATATCTTTTGTAAGCTGACCGGATCATTCTTAACTATGGCCCTTGGGATCTATGACAAGCGGATCCCCGCGCCCTGGGACGCTCAGCCGAAGCTGTCATCGACCATCATTAAACCTGGAGGATAAATGACCACACTTTATAAGTGCGTTCATGCTGATCGCTGTACAGATCCGTACTGCATTCATCAGCGTTATCACACGGAAAGAGACGACTGCCAACTGAACCGCGCGTGTGATTACTCTAAGCATGTAGTATGCAGGGTCGCGCGCAGCAACATCGAAAACCTTAAGCCGCCGGCAGGGAAGCTCCGCATATGTCCCGCGTGATGGTGCATGTGTTAAGGGATCATTACGAAAATCTGTGGCGCTTGATTACGCGCTATGAGATCCTGCTGCGGCACAAAGGTTATTCGCGGTCCGATCTGGATGAGCAGCGGCTGCGCGTCTTCGAATCGAAGCCCTGCAGAATAGATTTTGTAAAGGCAAAGCCGAGCCTGAATCGGCACAGCAAAAAAGCGAGGTAATAATATGCCAAAAATGCTATCAATCGCAAAGGTCAAGGAAAACGTCCTCAAGCTCATACAGGTCTACGGCGATTTTGTCAAGGCCATGGTGAGGATGAACCCGGGGATCGAGCTGAAATTCGACGTCTACTTCTCCAGCAAACCGGAAGGCGATCATCTGTTTACGTTCGACATTCCCTTTGTCAAGGCGTACCTGATCATCAAGGTTTCGAGCTCGCACGGCATCCTGAAGTGCGTTCACATCGACCTGTAACCGACGCGGGAACGGGCGTGAAGAAAAGCGGCGGCGGCAGTGGACCTTACCAGGGACTTACTGAAAGTCAACGTAAGATCATTGCCGCCGTCGAGGATTCACTTACATGCCCTGGATTCCGCAAAAAATTCTTTTCGCTATTCGGCCATTATTTTAGGTGCTGGCATTGTTTTAAGATAATGTGCCGATTCATAGGAGGCATGATATGGTTAACAATCAAGAAGTGGCTGACGAAAAATCCGGAGCTGTAATACAAACGTCGCAGCCTGGGGATCCGGCGGGGAAAGCCGAACCGGTCGAACCGGCAACATCGGCGGTGATTTCCAAGACGTTAAATGAAGCGGCGGACCAGGTGTCGTCTGAGCCGGCATTGTTAGCTGAGCCAGGGGGGTCAGCCGCGGAAAAGCCGCTGGTGCCGGTACCTGAACAACCGCCGGCAAAGAAACCGCCAGCTGTGTCTGAGGATCTGATAAAGGATTATACCGAAGCGCTGGTGGCAACACTGGACGTCGTTAACGGCCAGGTATGCTCGGTGATCGCGCGCCAAATGGACCACGATTTTTCATTCAAACAGTCCCAGCATGACAAGCTGGTGATGGTCTGGACACCGGTCGTGCGGATGTTCTATGACAAGATTCCGGTCCTGGTGGTCGCCGGATTTACGACCGTTACGGTCCTGGGCGGAAATTTCATCGCGGCGCGTCAGCTGCGCGATGAGAAGGATCAGAAAAAATGACCGAGAACCGCCAGGCTATGATATTGCCGGCATCGTCAAGATCGATCCTGATCGAACTGGTGAGCCGATTTTTTCAATCCAGGCATAAAATGGCAGAGCTGCTCAAAAGTCTATATACTAAATCGATTCGGATTCCTCGAGTAGAGCATATATACTTTCCGGCGGCGATCGCCGAAGTATATATACAAGCCGGCAGGATCCCGAGTATATATACTTCAGGATCTGCGTCGACTGAGACGTAAATTATATATGATTAAGCTTTTTCGAGTGCGAGGAGAGACCATGAAGAAAAAAACAAAAACGAACAAGAATGACCAGGTAGATGATGGGATGGTCCTGGAGAATCCGCAGCATAAGGACCATTATGCTTGCTGGTGCGGTCGCTGGGTGTCGCTGTACATATTTCACGCTCATAAATGGTTAAAGGTCGGCGTGTTTTGTAATCGCTGCGGCGCGGTCGCGCTCTATAAAAAATACAATAAGAAGGACAATTCCTGATGAAGTACTCTATTTTTAGCATGCCCTATTTTTTCTATCGCGGGCTCTGCGCGATCGGTGCATCGATCCGGCGTTACTATTTTAACTATCGTACTGAGCGTTACTTTGCGCGCTGCCGGGAGGACATCACCAGGCTCCACTGGTACATGATCAAATGTCATTACTCGCGCCAGGACCGCCGGCGAATCGCCAGGCAGCTGATGAAATATACCATGTCATTGAGCGGCTTCGATTTCAAGGAAGGCAAGGTGCAACCATGACAAGACCTCGTATGTTCTTTTTGATCATCGGCACGACGCACACCGGAAAGACGTACTTTATCCGGGACCTGATAAAACTATCGAAGCAGAAGGTCCTGGTCTATGACGTGAACCGCGAAGAAAAGTACGCTCGCCTGCCGGTAGTCAACGTGCAAAAACTGGCATCGTTTCATAAGGGCAAATATCGCGTAATTCAGCGGCAGCCGGACCAGGTAATCGAATACATAATTAACGACTATCGTAACGGACTGCTTATCCTGGACGATGTGGACCGCTATTTATCGGTTACTTCGGTCGCATGGAATGACCTGATTATCGGTCATCGACACATGGGTCTGGACCTGATCGCGGTATTTCACTCATTAAACCGTACCTTGCCGATATTTTACGAGAACTGTACCGATATCATTCTCTTCAAAACTCAGGAACAGCCTGACAAGAGCATAAATAAGCTGCCTAAATCGGACGATGTACTAAGGGCGTTTTACCAGGTTGAAAGCAATAAGGATCCGCATTACAAAGTACGGATCCGCTGCCGATAGTCAAGCGGTGCAAAAGGGATAATTATCCCTTATTTTTACCTGGTCTACTCCACCCCCCTCCCCCCTTTTTGTTATAATGTACCATAATGGATATTTATACTTTGAGATATCCTGCGGGCCTGGCATGGGGTCAGGCCCTAAAGAGAGGTGCTTTATGAAGGGATGGTTTGGGGATTTTTTGCTGACTGCTTTCGCGGTGCTTGTGGCATTGATACTCTATCACATATCCGCGCCGATAGTCAGTGGCTTGTTCAAGCCAAAAAAGTAAAGGGGGTTACCTATGCCAAGCAATCTATTATCTGAACTCGAAAGAATCGAAGAGCTGGCTCGGGGTGAATCCTTCGCGTACGATGATCCTGCTGATACGGTGCTTTCCCTTGCTGGCCCACTGGCCGATATCGAGATCGATCAGCAATTCGGGTTCGATACTCAATCGAGTAAATCGCCGTCCGGTACGACCTATGGCCTACGGATCGTCAATGGGGTGGCGGGGGCAAGGACCGTCAAACTCTTTGGTTTCGAAGGCTTTAAATACACTGATGCCAACGTTACAATCACGGCCCAGGGCGGTTATGGAACGTATGAAAAGTTCTGTTACTCGAACTGGTTCAATCCGGCCGAGATTGTATCGGTAAGGATCACCACCACATCAGCTCAGATCGACCAGATGTCGCTGAAATGGGTGCGGGACAGTGTCTTCGGTAAGCTCGATTCCAATGTTCTTTCGATGTCTTCGTATCGGACTGAGTCGGACTATCAGACTGGAGTCATCACGATTCCGTTCCGGTTTCTGCTGGCGTTCGATGCGTATATTGAGACGACGATCCTGGTCTCGACGACCGTTGACTTGCTATTCTTCATGGGTGCGCGTCTCGATCCGGCGAAAAAGATCGAAGCCATGAGATCGGCGCCGCAGATAATGTCGAAGTCCGGCCGAAGGCCAGTGCTAAGTAAATCTGGTGGCGCAGTTTAAAAGGCGGTGATCCATGAGAGCAGTTGATAGGATCATCGAAAAACTACCAGGCTATGCTGAGATGCGCGGTCAGGTATCCGACGAGGCGATCATTGCTCACGCGGCTGCCGTCTATCCTACTACGACCGCAATTGCCGTCGCTGAAGCCGAGGTCGAATCCGAAGGATTCGGCTTGTTCGGGATCGGCGATATTTTCAATGTGGCAAAAAACGCTATTAAAGGCGTGGTTGGAGCTGGGAAGGGTGTGATCAAGGCGTTTTCAAAAACGCATGACGTGGGGCTAAAAATCACGCCTAAAGAACCGCAGCCTACCGCTGCGCAGGTCGCGGCAGCGGTCGCAAAAGAAAAGGATAAGTCTAAGGCTAAACCTTCCTGGATCCTTCCGGCTATTATCGCGGTTGTCGTTGCGGTAGTGATCGTCCTGTTTGTTTCGTTCACCGGCAAAGCGAAGTGATGTAAATGGTGTACCAGCATACGCTTACGCTCAAAGGTCCGGCGGACGTAATCGTTTCCTGCCCTGATAATGGCGTGGTATGGTGTAAAGGCAATAACGGATTGCAGTACTCAATACCGCATCGCTGTCATCAGGGCAGGACGCTTCTTAAGCTCCCGCGACCGCCCAAAATCCTTAAGATCATCGCTACAAAAAGATTCACGGTGGAAGTCAAACCTTTCAATGCCCGTCGCCGTCATGCTTAGATATGTCATTGAGCCATCGGACCGGATCGTCAAGATATTCCCTAAGCGTGAGCTCGTGGTCATCGATCCATCGTTTTATACGATTTACAATTTTAACATCCGCGTATTTATCCTGCTGCACGAGTTGGCTCATTTAGATAGGTCTAACGAATATGAGGCCGACTATCAAGCGTTTCGTATGTACCGCGATGCCGGCTATCCTTTGCGCGACTGCATTTTTGCCCTTACCCGCATATTGCCCCTGCCTAAAAATTATGAGCGTGTCTCTCGCCTATTCCGAAGGATTATCGATGAATATCCTGAGCTTCTTAATTGATCGGAATTGGTATATGCCGCTGATCAAGCCCAAAGATTCCCTGCTGCCCTATTATGAATACATTGCCGAGCAGCTTGGCATGCCGATCGAGCTGGTGATCGCTCATGCACAATTAGAAAGCCAGCAGTATTATCTTGCCAGGGGTAAAGCAGGGGAATACGGGCTGTGGCAGTTTCTACCATCGACCTGGAAAGGGCTGATGGGCAGCGCGAACTGGAAAAGCATCGATAACCAATGCGCGGCCTATATCATACATACGCGCAATGTTATCAATCGCTATGGACTCAATTTACACAACTCCGCGCATGTTACAGTTTACTTATGGGTGTGGAATGCCGGCGGCGGAAATTACGAGAAGAATTTTATGCCTGTATCAACCCGTGAATATATCCGCGTGATTAAACAATATCAAGCGCAAGTCGAAGTGTAGGAGATATGAAATGAACAAGGACGATGTAAAAAAGCTCGCGTATTCAATATGGGATTCTAAACTCCCTGTAAATTATAAGATGGAATTATTTGGCGGCCTTAAAAAACTATATGATACATGGGATCAGTATTCGGATCAGGGGCGTCGAGAAGTCGTTCAGTTGGTCAAAGATCGTTTGGAATGGATCAAAACGCATGATCCGCAAGTTATTATTACCCAATTAATTTTTGATCTAATCGACATTATTTTAAAACCAATATCATTTGGGCTGTGGCTTTTGAGACACATAAAAGAAGTCGTATTATTTGTAGTGGTGGCAGCCTTGATCGCCGGCGGTGCTTACTACGGGATCAAGCTTCGAAAGGTAGTCAAAAAATGATAAGAGCATTCCGAAGGACGCAGACGCAAGATCGAGACGAAAAAACAGATCCGCCGATAGTGCCTTCGGAGAGTCTTCAGTCGGCGGAAAAACCCATCGAAAACATCCCGGGTCCGCCTGATCCAAAGCCTGAACCTGAACCTGAAAAATCACCGGCAAAGAAAGAATCTAAACTTGATTATTTGCTGATCGTTGAAAAAATATCCGACAACCAGGTCAAAATCACATTCGCCGGCCGTCCGTCCGTGATTACGCCGGTTGAAAAACACTGGGACATAATCCGAGACTACTATAAATATAAAATTTTGCCAACCGATCCCGAGCCGACTGAGTACTACAAACTTAAAGACTCTCCTGGAAGGCCGCCGAAGGAATGGTGGAATAGCAAGGTGCGCTGTCTGCGCCGTGAACATCCTGGTTATTCGGGCAAGCGGATCAGTAAGGTCGCCGGTGAAATTTGGGAAGGATACTCGGTCAACACAAAACGCAGGTTGATATCAAGAGTGGAACGTAAGAAAAGGAGTAAACGATGATCTATATTATCAAACGCAGTTTCATGGACAATGCATTGACGACGGATATGCTGCCGAGGGGGTTTCGTTATTTCAGTTTTTTGACTGACGGCGGTATCAATCCTGAGTGTAATTTCGCCAATGAAAATTTGACGCTCGAATTGATTGCGGTCGGTAACGCAGCGGGACCAGTATATCCGATTAATCAGGAAGTACTTAATCTCACCGCGGGCGTTCTGTGCGATATGCTTCGCATAACGAACCTACAAATGGGCATGAGTCCACTGACGCTTGAAAATGGATACGGGAATATCATCGTGGTCTGCTCGGATGAGCCGCTTGGGGGTAATTTTATCACAAAGAGCAATGCGCATATTGAAGAAGCACTGACAATTCCGGCAGCCACTACGAAAACCTATTGGCTCGGCAGGGACCGGGTAGACGCTGCTGACATTTTACTGCTGCCTTATGTTCCGCCGCGTTATAACTATGCGATGGTATTGTTGCAATACGGCGGCGGAACGATAGCGAGTCTTCAATGGGCACCTTTCGCTAAAACGTTAAATGTGTTCGGTTCAACAGTGAATGCCGGCGATATTACAAGCGTCAAAACGTCGGATCGCGTAAGGATAACAATACAAAACACTCATGTAGCGGATCCAGCGAATGCGGTCGTCTATGCAGTCTTTTGCGAGGGCGGCGCGTAATGAATGTAAATAAATTGCTAAACATACTAATAATTATAATCTGTTTAGTATCAATGCTCGAAGGCCTGGCATTGATTAAAGGCGTGGATGGTGCGGCACTATCCGCCATGATCGGTTTATTTTGTGCTATCGCGGGGATCATTGGGACGGTGCTGAGATACAAGATCAAGCATCATCACGATCAGAAATAGGAGCAACCATGAAAAAATGGCTTTTGATACTTATCGGCATTTTGATCGGCATGCTGGCGGAAGTAATTCTGGCGGTACTGGTAATTACTGTTTTTAATAAAAATCTGAGCGTGGAACTTAACAAAAAAAGCAGCTGGTACGGTATCCTAAAACCGATTAACGTCTTTCCGATCAGAATCCCGCTGCGGAAGATCTTTGCTTCGTTCCTGGGTCTAAAAGGTCCCGCCGGTATTCAAGAGAATCCGCTGGAGCTTAAGCTCAAATAGATCTTCCTGCAGGAAAAAGTATATATACTTCACCATGCAAAAGTATATATATTTCGAAGATATCCAATTTTACCCCTTGACAATTCCGTTTTTGTTCTTAAACTGTACACGTGAGCAACAAAGAATAAAATAACAAGGGAGGATGTATGAAATATATAATACCATTTGTCTTGCTCTTTTCTTTGTCATGTAAAGCCAATTTTACAATGGACACGTATGTCGATGAATTTATAAATATTGATGCGAAGGGTTACTATTTGAAAATTCTAACGCCGGAATCGGAACAGCAGAGCAAAGATTATTTTTTTGGTAAAATAGTTGTGAGCCCTGGATGCAGTTTTGTGAGGGGTTCCGAGGAACGCGTAATCAATTGTTATTTGTTGGACGCTGATAATTATGAAGAATGGAAAAGCGGAAAGGATCCGTCGACAAGCATATTCAAAAAAATTGAAAAATCAGACATGACGATACCGATTACTGAATTGAATTGGGATGAGAATAAAAAATACTATTTTATAATTAGCAACAGGTTTTCGGAAATGAATAAATCGGTTCATTTGTATTTGATAAGGATCTATTAAATGTCGAAAGCAACTCATAATTACCCAGGGGAAGCCAGGATACCAATCTTGGCAGGGCAGGTCGCTCCTGCCGTTATGAGTTGCTCACCTCCCCTGGGGAAAGGTGAGCTGATATGGAATATTTTAAACAAGGCGAAAAGTGGAGGCGGCCACAAATGAGCCGGGTCACAAGATATTTTAATATCCGCCTTAGAGATCTAATGGTCGAAAAAGGATTCAAGGCTGGGCAGCTGGCGATGATTACAAATGTTGCGCCGGCTTCGGTATCGCTTTGGATCAATGGCATTGAAATGCCGCCGGACGATATCCAGTGTCTGATCGCTATCTGGCTCGGTGTGTGCCGAGATGAGATCTGGCAATTTAAAAAAGAATGTTTTAACGAAATTATTGAGCTTTCGAAACTTCACAAAGAACAGGTGCGGCTGGAGAAAAAGCTGGCCGGAAAATTACAGCTGCAAAATTCAAACGAGGATTTTTAGTGAACTCCTTTAATAAACTATTTCAATGACCTAACTGTCTATTATCAGACGTTGGCAGTTGTCGGCGAAATAGGCCATATTATAGCGGAAACGGGCTTTTGGGGCGTGATCTCCCCAAGACGGATAATCTATGTAGTCTAAAAGCTAATTCGTAGCATTTAATACATAAAATCCCACCTGATCATTTATCTTGGTCTGATGGGATTTTCTATTTTATAGAGCTGTTTTTGATTTTATACACTGTTATACAAGCTTTTATTAATTTTAAATCGCTTTCCACACATTTTACAGTAAAAATCCAGCCATTCCGGGTCTTCAATATTTTTTACTCTTTTTGAACCGCTGTATTGGTCAAGTGCATGTGCCTTTCCGCATTTTGGGCAGGTACTCGTTTTCTTTAATCCTTTTATCAGTTCGACGTCAGCAATTAAGATCACTTCAGAACTGTCCTTTTTGTTGTCTGACATTTTACCTCCGCCGTCAATTATAGCCCGTAGAAATTTTTTGTCAACCTTGAAAGAAGGTTGTTTTGGCTCGGTTATTACCTACAATATATTTTCGCAAAGTTAAAGCCCCGCTATGCGGGATCATGACTTTACCCTACATTTTTGGATTTAAGCCGTAAGGCTTTTACTTAGAACTCTTACGAGTTAACTCCTTTTCCATCCCATCCCTCACCTTTTTCCTCTCCCTTAGAAAGGGAGAGGGTTGGGGTGAGGGTTAGATTACGGATCACGGTATGTGGTCTTTTTAGTATTTCCGGTTTACCTAATACTCTGGTATCCTGATCTCCATTTTCCGATCATCTGATTTCCTGATATCCGTAATAACTTGACTGGTACTGCAAAATAATTATACTTACGCATTATCATGAAAATTCTTGTCATCGGCGGTACGCGGTTCGTAGGCAGGCATTTTGTTGAAATAGCGGTCAAAAAAGGCCACCAGATAACGCTTTTTAACCGCGGCAAATCAAATCCAGGCATATTTAGCGGAATCGAGCAGTACCATGGCAGTCGTAATACCGAACTTTCAAATTTGTTAATATCGAACCGGCACTGGGACTGTGTGCTTGATACCTGCGGATACGTACCACGGATCGTCAAAAGCAGCGCTGAATACCTTAAAATTTCCGTAGACCGGTACGTCTTCGTATCTACCATAAGCGTGTACGCAGATTTTACAAAACCCGGGATCACCGAGGATTCGCCGCTGAGCACGACCAATGATCCGGCTGCCGAAACCGTTACGAATGAAAACTATGGTCCGCTGAAAGTGCTATGCGAAAAAGCTGTGAACGATTTATATGGCGACAACACTCTTATAATCAGACCCGGTTTGATCGTCGGACCTTATGACCCGACTGACCGTTTTACTTACTGGCCGGTTAGGATCAGCCGTGGGGGTGAAGTCATCGCGCCCTCTCCCCCGGATTCACCTGTGCAGTTCATTGACGGACGCGATCTGGCTGAATTTATGTTATCCGGTATTGAAAATAAAACGAAAGGGACCTACAACGCGACCGGTCCTGAATATCCGATGACCATGGAAGAGGCTCTGCGCGCTTGCATCGCGGCAACCGGCAGCAAAGCAACATTTGCCTGGGTATCCGAGAAGTTCATCGAGGATAACAATATCGATATGCCGGGCTGGGTCCCGAAAAACTGGTATGGCATCAGCCAGGTCGATTGCAGCAAGGCGATAAAACAAGGTCTGCGTTTCAGGTCCTTGCATGATATTATCAAAGACACGCTGGACTGGCACGCCACCAGACCAGCGGACTACGTCTTGAAGGCTGGATTAAAGCCGGAAGTCGAAGTAGAATTACTGGAAAAATGGCGGAAATTAGTGAGTTAATAGTAATTGTGTAATTATGTAATTGATAGATTACCGGCTACGGTTTACGCTCTACTGTCTTTTCCGCCGCCTTCTCCCCGGCCACGTAGCCGGTGGAAAACGCCGCCTGCAGGTTATAACCGCCGGTGTTGCCGTCAATATCAATGACCTCGCCGCAGAAAAACAAGTTCTTGACTAATTTGGATTCCATGGTCTTCGGATCAATTTCGTTCAAAGCGATGCCGCCTGCGGTCACGACGGCTTCTTCGATCGGTCGAGCACATTTCACGGTCATGCGGAAATCCTGTAGGGTCTGCACTATCGTCTGACGTTCCTCCCGCGTTATGTCACCGCATTTTTTCATTGGTGACAATCTGATGCGGTCAATGAATACCGGTATCATCCTCAACGGCAGTAAGTTGGCTATCATGTTTTTTACCATTGTTCTGCTGTTGTCTTTGATCTCTCTTAGCATGCGTCCATCAAGGATCTCGTACGATAACGCCGGCTTGAAATTTATTGCCAGCGCTACACTCTTTTTCGCATCATGATCATTACTGGCGGCATCTAACTCTTCCATTTTTTCTATTATTATCTTGCTCATGGTCAGCACGATCGGACCGGATACGCCGTAATGCGTAAAGAGCATTTCGCCGAACATTTTCGCGAACGGCTGATGCGATCCCGTTTCATAAGCGCTTAGTTCGACATTTTTCAAAGATAATCCTTTAAGCGATCCGGCAAAGCTTTCTTTTATCTCGATCGGAACCAAGCTTGGCTTAGGATCTATTATTGTATGTCTAAGCTCGCCTGCCAGCTTGTAACCATCACCGGTCGAGCCGGTCCCAGGATAGGACATGCCGCCTGTTGCCAGGATCACGGCTTTTGCCTGCAATATTTCATTTGTTTCTGTTCTAACCCCCATAATACCGTCAGCGTCTATTAGTATTTTGGCAATCCTGCAGTTATATCTCACGCGCACGCGTTTTTGTTTTAAATAACGCTCCAAGCATAACGTCACTTCATCCGCTTTGTTAGATTTCGGAAATACCCTTCCCCCTCTTTCAATAACGACCTCGACCCCGCGCAATTTAAGAAATTCCATAAGATGAGTGTTAAAAAACACGTGCAGGATATTATACATGAACTTGGCGCTGTCACCGCTACCGTAGCTCTTGATGAACGTTTCGACATCGCCAATATTGGTGATATTACAGCGGCCTTTACCCGTTATGCTGAGTTTATTCCCAAGACTTCGAGTTTTTTCAATCAGTAAAACCCTTGCTTTTAATTCTCCAGCCCTGCCCGCCGCCATCATGCCGGCTGGACCGCCGCCGATGACGATTACGTCATACTGGTTACCAGGTAATTGGGGAGTAGGGTAATTATGTTTCATTGCACGATTATCTTGTTATAGTCATTGTAGTGGTCGATTTTACTCGACATGCAATCCGTATTCTCTGCAGAGCAAGTTCTGCCACTACATATTTTATTATTCGATAAACGCTTTAAGATCATGCGCAGCACCTCCACCGGCAGACCTACGATATTGGTATAACTGCCTGAGTATTTTTCAATTAGGCGCTTCCCCTTTTCCTGGATCGCGTAAGCACCGGCTTTGTCCATGGGTTCGCCAGTTTGCACGTAATCATGTATCGTTTTATCGCTCAGTCGTCTCAACCAGACGCGGCTGATCACCGCTTTGGTGACGATAAGATCGCTCTTTTCAGCGCGCCCAAACTTTGACCGGTGTCGCATAATGACAGCCAGACCAGTGACAACGTCGTGCCGTTTACCGCTCAGCAGTTTGAGGATACGTACCGCGTCGCGTTTGCTTTTTGGCTGCCCGATGATCTTATTTTTAAATGAAATAACAGTATCCGCAGCGATCACTATCAGATCGCGCCGGCTGCCGGTGCGCGACCGCGATTCGATCGCCATGACCCGCGAAGCTTTTGCCAGCGCGACACGCATGCAGTACAAGATCGCGTTTTCGTCCGGGATCGGCGTTTCTGGTATAGTGCTGTGCCTGATTTCAAACTCCGTCCTCCCAATTATGCGCGAAAGCAAGGCACAGCGCCGTGGAGACCGTGAAGCCAGTACGATCCTAAATCTCTTTGGAACTGAAAAATGCATTTTGTTATTTCGCAGCATCGAAACTTTTAGAACACGCGGAACGACACGCGATCGATCAGGGTCTTATCCGGGGTGTGACCCCTGGCTTCCAGCATATATTCACCGGGTTTCGGCTTCCAGACAAATTCAAAAGGCGGTTTCGAGGTCGCGAGCTCAGCACCGTTGAGCACGAAGGTTACCTCACTGATCGCAACCGTATCTGGCTGGACTTTGAAGATAACGGCCTGGGAGTTATAGGTAACGCGGGGATCTATGGTAAAAATGTCGCCGGCAGAAGGTGTTACTATATGAAAACCCTTTTTCCCATTACCGGGTCCGGTCGTCATTTCAATGTCCCGCGACCGGTCGTTATCGCTTTCAGCACAGGTATCTTTCGGTTGGGTTCCGGGGATGAATATCTCATCGATGACCCGGTCGCATCGTGACGATGGGAGCAGTCCACTTCTGGCGCATACTGACAAATGCTCAAGGGACGGGGGTTCATCGAAAGCCGCAGGCAGCTGGTCGCGGTGGAGTTCGATCATGATATCGCGGAACAAGGGAGCCGTCCCGGAAATACCCGAGACACCGTGCATCGGTGATCCGTCAAAATTGCCGACCCATACGCCGACCACGTAGCCACTGGTGTATCCAATACACCAGTTGTCGCGATAGTTCTTCGATGTTCCGGTTTTCACCGCGCATTCGAAAGGCAGGTCGAGCGGTGAATCATCGCCAAAGGCTTTAAGACGGCTAGCGTTATCGGCCAGGATGTCTGTGATGATATACGCTATGTCGACGGTGGTTGCGGTCATTGCCGGCAGCGTGTCCTGACCGCCGCCTGCCGGCGCGATAAAACACCTCTCCCCTTTCCAGACACCGCCGTTGGCAAAAGCGCGGTAACCATTCGTGAGTTCCAGCAGCGTGGCTTCGGCTGCGCCTAATGCCAACGCCAGTCCATAATGGCTTGCTTCACGGTCCAGACTTGTAAAATGCATCGTCTGCCGTAAATACTGGTGGAATCGTTCGATCCCAATTCTTTCAAGCAGGACCACGGTCGGTACGTTGAACGACGAGCCTAGAGCTTCGCGCGCGCGCGTCGGGCCGTGGTAACGTTCTCCGTAATTCTGCGGCGCGAAACGCGTGCCATCCGGAAGCCTAAACTCGATCGCAGAGTCAGGAAGTACCGTGCTCACCGGTATGCCGCATTTCAACCCGAGCGCGTAGAGGAACGGCTTGATGCTGGAACCAGGCTGACGCCGCGCCGTGCAGCCGTTGACCTGGCCATCGCGGCAGTCAAAATAATCCTTCGAACCAACCATTGCCAGGATATCGCCGCTGCCGCGCTTGATCACGATGGCGGCTCCCTGGGTCACGTTGTAGTTTCTCAGCGTATTTATGGACGTTGCCAGGAGTTTTTCCAGATCCTTTTGCAGGTTAAGGTCAAGCGTGGTCATGATCTCGGTGCGGCCATTTGTCACCGCCGGATCCAGCTGAGCCAGAATATAGTCGACAAAATGAGGCGCGTAGAAACGCGCTCTTCTGTCATCAATGTCCGGCGATTCACTGCAGGCGACCGAGAACATCAGCGTGTCAATAACCCCATATCCCAGCATTGTCTCAAGGAGATGGTTTCGTTCATTCATGACATGGTCTGGATTAACGAAGGGATTATGCACGGTCGGCGACTGGGGGATCACGGCGAGCAGCGCCGATTCGCCAAGCGACAGCTGGAGCGCTTTTTTTTCAAAATAGCACACCGCTGCTGCTTCGATGCCGTACGCCTGGTTGCCGTACGGCGACCGGTTAAGGTAAATTTCAAGGATCTGCGCTTTGCTCAAGTAAAGCTCGAGTTTCAGCGCGTACGCCATCTCAAGTAGTTTACTCCATACCCCGCGGTTTTTCATCCCCAGCGTCATCTTGGCGACCTGCATGGTTATCGTCGATCCGCCGGAAACGGTCTTCCCTTTTACGACGTCGGTCGCCAGCGCCCGAGTGAGCGCAATAAGATCGATCCCGTGATGGATCATGAATCTTTTGTCTTCCCTGATTACGGTCGCCCTGATGACGTGCGGCGATATCGAGTCGAGCGGGACCCAGACGCTGGTCTTGTAATCGCGCGACAGGACCTCGCGCAGAAGAACGCCGTTACGGTCCAGAACCCGGAACGAGCTGAACCGTGGATAAGTGTTATTAGAAGACACGGGCAGGACAAAAAATCCGACAGCAACGCAGACGGCAGTCAAGAAGATAATGATAATTGTTTTTTGCATAGTACGATCCAAAATATTGTACATAAAAAGACCACCATATCAAGTCAATATATGGCGGGTTCTGAAAACGCATTCATCCTCCTCATGTCAATCACTTGACATCCTGGTGTTTTGGGCTACAATTATATTTTCTGATGACAACAGAACCATCCAACACTCTGATCTGCGAAAAGTGCGGCCAGCAGAACGACAAAAACAATAAACTGTGCCGCAGCTGCGGTACGCCGCTGTATAAGAACTATTACAGAGGGCTCTGGTTCAGAAATATGGTCGTCACATTCGCGCTATTTATTGTGCCTCTGGTAATCGTATTTTATATCCTGAATTTTGAAGTAACATCATCTTTCGAGCATCAGATCCAAACCAGTCTTGATTACTCGGTAAATGTTAATGCGCGCATTATCCGGCTGTTTTTGGAAGAAAGACAGAAAGACCTGTTGTCCATAGCGGACTTTGACGGCATGACTCTGACCGAAGCAGGTTCACGGGTCAATTACTTCAAGCGTTTTATCAGAAATAAACCGGAGTTTGACCTTCTAGTGGTCGCCGATACGACCGGCACGATCGTCATGGCAACAGACGACATCCATGGTTCGATCAAAACCCGTACGTATTTTAAGCATTCATTACGGGGTGAATTTTATAACAGCGGTATCTTCTATTCCGATATCCTCGACACGACCGCCATGGTCGTATCAAGTCCGTTTCGCAACCGTGCGGGCCGGATAATCGGCGTTATTCTTGCCAATATTTCGCTCAAAAACTTCTATAACCTGATCCTTGATCTGCGGATCGGAAAAACGAGCGAGATCTTTCTGGTCGATGAAAACGGGTATTTTCTCTCGCCCTCCAAGCTCGGCGGCGATGTTCTTACACAAGTCGCGTACTTAAAAGGGGATCCAAACCCCCACACTGGAAGCGATGGTCTGCTTATGCACCGTGATTACCGGGGTGAGAAAGTGATCTGCGCCTACAAAAAGAACAATGACCTGCATTGGTACCTGATCTCTGAAATGGACGTCGATGAAGCGCTCGCGCCGGTAAACGCGCTTAAAAATATCATGCTTCTGACATTCGTCATAGTCGGCCTGTTTCTGATCGGCTCGTCCATAATTTTTTCGCGACAGGTAACGTCCATGCTCAAGAACCTGACCGCGAGCTTGAAAGCGGCGCTTGACGATAGCAGTGCGAAGAAAGAAATGATCAACACGATCAACATAGAGCTACGCAAGCGCTTAAAAGAGTGCCAAAGCCTGAGCACCAGGCTCAACATATCCGAAGTAAATCTCAAAAATATTGCCAACAGCATCACCAGCGGACTGATCGCCGTTAACCGTGAATACCGGATAACCTACTGTAATAACGCCGCCCGGGTATTATTGCATACTGCCTATGACCTTTTGGATAAAAATCTTTTCGAAGCCGGGACGGTTTTTTCCGATCCGGTCATCAAAAAAGCGATCGAAGACCTTTTTACGAAAGGCAGCGGTTTCCGCCTGGACCGCAAAAATGTTGAAATCGATGGCGTGCACATGACCTTGACAATAGCCGGGTTTCCGGTTCAGACCTTTGACGGACTGAACACGGCGACGCTTTTGCTAACTGACATATCGGATCTAGAACTCATGAATGCGCAGATGGCGGATTACGAGAAGCTGTCGGCTTTGAGCCAGCTCGCGTTGGGTGCCGCGCATGAGATTAACAACCCGCTCCAGGGTATAACATCATATCTGGAAATGCTGCGCGACGAAGAGACTGACGTCGAGAATAAAACCCGAACCCAGGCCGTCCTTGATAACGCGTACCGGATATCGGAGACGATCCGCGGTCTTCTGAATTTCGCTCGCCCGACTCCCCCTTCTTTCACAAAGAAAAATCTTAACAAACTGATCATCGAGACGATATCATTCTTGAAACATCAGCCGCTGTTTAAAAAACTGAAGATCGAAAATAATTTGAACGAAGCCCTGCCCACGGTAACAGCCGATGCCAACCAGATGCGCCAGGTTCTCATCAATATTCTCCTTAACGCAGCACAGGCGACGCCGGAAGGAGGGACGATAACGGTGAATACCGCTAAAGTAAAATTCGAGGAATTCGTCGAAATCACCGTTACCGACACGGGCATGGGTATTAAGGAAGAAGATCTTAAAAAAGTATTCGATCCCTTTTTTACGACTAAGAAAGGAACGGGAACCGGCCTGGGATTGAGCATAAGTTTAAGCTATATCAAGAACCATAATGGTGACATTCATATATCAAGCACGGTAAGCAAAGGGACGAGCGTAAGGATCGTTGTACCCGTGCGTCAGAAGGGCCGGGTTCAGGGGGAGGTTATTGAATAATGGCTGAATCGATCATGATCATTGATGATGAAGTCCTCACGTTGAATAACCTGAAGCGGGCATTGACCCGGGAAGGTTATGAAGTATTGATCAGCGATAATGGCGAGAATGGCCTTGCCATCTACCGTGAGCGCCGTCCCAATCTCGTCCTGGTTGATCTTATGCTCCCCGGTATTGACGGCCTTGAAGTGCTGAAGCGCATCAAAGCCATTGACCCGGAAACGGTCGTTATCATGATCACCGCGTACGAGATCCTTGAAAAGGCAGTGCAGGCGATGAAACTGGGCGCTTACGATTATCTGTTAAAACCTTTCAAACTCGTCGATCTGAAGATCGTGATCAGCCGAGCGCTTGAACTTCAGCAGCTCCGGCTGCGCATATCCGAAACGATCGAAACCGAAAAAGGTAAATACTATTTCGGCCGAATTATTGCCAAGAACCAGGCTATGAAAGATACCCTGGAAACCGCGCATAAAATCGCCAGCCTCGACAAAACAACGGTGCTGCTCAAAGGAGAAAGCGGCACTGGAAAGGAATTGCTAGCGCGCGCGATCCATTATAACAGCAAGCGCCTGGATAAGCCATTTGTCGAGATCAACTGCGCGGCGATCCCGGAAACTCTGCTGGAAAGCGAGTTGTTCGGTTATGAACCGGGCGCGTTCACGGACGCTAAAAAACGTAAAATTGGTCTATTGGAAAAAGCGAATATGGGCACTCTGTTCCTTGATGAAATCGCTGACATGAGTCTGCCGGTCCAGGCTAAAGTCCTTAAGGTCCTGGAAGAACAGGTATTTACCAGGCTGGGCGGGACGCAAGAAACTAAATGCAATGTCAGAGTAATCGCCGCCACGAATAAAAATCTTCAACAGGAGATTTCAGCTGGCCGGTTCCGCGAAGATCTGTTTTATCGGCTCAATGTCGTGCCGCTTGAGATACCGCCTTTGCGCGCCCGGACTGAAGATATAATACCGCTAGCGCTTACTTTCATGCAGGATTTCAATCATGAGTTGCACCGGACGTATAAGGGGATAACCGGTCCAGCTGCGATCGCCCTTACCCAGTATTCTTGGCCTGGAAATGTCCGGGAGCTTAAGAATGTTATCGAACGTATCATGAGTCTCAATGATAGCGAAGAAATAAAACCCGAACAGCTGCCCCAGGAAATCCGAGCCTTGAAAGCTGCCAGCGGGTTGGAACCATTGATGCAAAAACAGCAGTCAAGCTTCATGACCCTGGACGAACTGGAGAGAAAGTATATCAAGGAAATATTAACGCATACCCAGGGGAATAAGACAAAAGCAGCGCAGATACTCGGCATCCACAGTACATCATTATTCAGAAAACTGAAGAAACGCAAATAACCCGGTCATAGTTTAAAATTAGAAGTAAAATGCATTTCGCACCATTGCATTATGCATTGAAACATGCATTTTGCAGTAATGAGGGTATATAATTTGCCGAAATTTCGACATTAAAACATGGCATGAATCTTGCAATATGAATGGTTGATGGAGGTTAACAATGGTTAAAATAGCCGAAGATACAAAAAGCAAAGAAAAGAAATATGATCCGTTTATGGAAGCCACTTTGCAATATGAAAAGGCTGCCAATTCACTGGATCTTGAACCCTGGATATATAACCGCTTGAAATATCCAGAGAAAGAACTCACTGTTCATATGACAATTACCCGGGACAGTGGTCTAGTAGAAACTTTTACCGGGTATCGTGTCCAGCATTCCACGATCCGCGGACCGGGTAAAGGCGGAATACGCTACAGCCCTGATGCGTCATTGAGCGAATGCAAAGCGCTCGCTGCCTGGATGACATGGAAATGCGCTGTACTCGACCTTCCGTTAGGCGGGGCAAAAGGCGCGGTTATCTGCAACCCGCCCGATATGTCGGAGAATGAGCTTGAGAAACTAACCAAAGAATTCACGTATGCGATAAAAGATATCATTGGTCCGCACAAAGACGTGCCGGCGCCGGATGTCTATACAAATTCCCAAACCATGGCATGGATCTGCGATGCGTACAGCCGGTATGTCGGGCATTTTGAACCAGCCGTGGTTACCGGGAAACCGCTTGAAATCGGCGGGTCCCGCGGCCGAAGCCAGGCTACAGGTTTGGGCATGTACTACACGCTGCTTGAGGCTTCCAAGTACCTTGATTTGCCGCTTGAAGGCATGCGCGTTGGTCTCATTGGATACGGGAACGTGGGTTCATCGATCGCGCGTTTGCTTAATGACTATGGCTGCCGCATCGTTGCCATAACCGATATATATGGCGGTATCTATAAGAAAAATGGTATCAATATCAAGGATCTGGACGCTTTTGTAAAGAAAACCAAGACCATCAAAGATTTTCCGAACCATGATGCGATAACAAATGAAGACCTACTGAAGTTAGATTGTGAACTGCTCCTCCCCTGCGCTATGGAAGGAATGATCACTACTCAGAATGCTCCATCCATCAAAGCAAAGATCATCTGCGAAGGCGCAAATGGCCCCACGACAACGGAAGCCACTACTATTCTCAGCGACATGGGTGTTTTCATTATCCCTGATATTCTGGCCAATGCCGGCGGGGTTACGGTATCATACCTGGAATGGGTGCAGAACGTTCAGAGCCTTTTCTTTACTGAGGAAGAAGTCAGGGAAAGATGCTGGCAGAAAATGTGCCAGGCATTTGGTGATGTCGTTCGTATAAAGGATAAGTACAAAATCGATATGCGATTGGCCGCTTATACGCTGGCCGTACAGCGAGTGGCCGATTCAGTCAGAATGTTAGGAAAAATCGGCAGAAACTGACAATTTGATTATGTAAAATATACATAAGAAATTTCTTTAAAAGCCCCATGAAACTTTCATGGGGCTTTTGCCATTATGAATGCAGAAAGCTATAGCATATTATACTATGACTGACCTTGACATTTGTTAGTATTTTAATATAATAATAAACAAAAAGGAGTTATCCCAATGGAAATAAAGACTGACGAAGTGCATGGAATTCTCCAAAAATACAGAAACAGGAAGTCAGCATTGCTTGCTGTACTGCAGGATATCCAGGAAAAATACAACTGGTTGCCTGAGCCGGTCTTAAGAATGGTTTCAGAGGAACTATGTGTACCCTTAATCGATATTTATTCTGTTGCAACGTTTTACCGCGCGTTCAGCCTGGTTCCCCGAGGCAGGCATTTGTGCACTGTATGTCTGGGTACCGCCTGCCATGTTCGGGGCGCTCCGACCGTTCTCAGCAGAGTCGAGGATAAACTGGGGATCGAAGCTGGTTGCACGACGAGAGATGAAGAATTTACTTTGGAAACGGTTAATTGCCTTGGTGCGTGTGCGCTTGCTCCTATCGTCGTGATCGACGGCAAATACCACGGGCAGACGACTGTTCACAAAGTTGACACAATCTTTTCCGAAATTAAGAAGGTTAAGCCTGCACAAAAAGCAGCGAAAAAAACAAGGACAAAAACAACAAAAAAAGTCAAAACCCGAACCACAACCAAGAAAAAAAAGTGATACTTAAAGAAATCATAGATATTTTGAACGCTGCAGTGCTCTCAAATCGCGAATCTCTGAACCTGGACATACAGCGTGTCATTGCCTGTGATCTGATGAGCGACGTATTGGCTTTCGGCGATTCCGGAGCGCTTCTGATAACCGGGTTGATTAACACTCAGGTCATCCGTACGTGCGAAATAGCAGGGATCCAGGCGGTCGTCTTTGTACGCGGAAAAAAACCAACGGTAGAAACGGTTAAGATGAGCGAGGATTTTGGCATTACGGTCATGCAGTCAGATTTGTCGACATTTGAGGCATGCGGCCGGCTGTTCGCCCAAGGTTTGGCTTCGGGTTTGACAAAGGTATGAACGAAGGCGAAACAATATTTCACGAGGAGTTTACAGTCCGGGGCGGCGATTTTGCCAACGCGGGCGACGCTTCCTGCAGGATCCGGCGGATCCTCAAAGATATCGGTGTCGACGCCGACATTATTCGGCGCGTAGCGATCGCTTCTTATGAAGCAGAAATGAACGTGGTAATGTACGCAAAATCCGGGATAATGATGCTGGACGTTACATCGGTGCAGATCCTGATCAAAGTCGAGGACCAGGGTCAAGGAATAGAGAATATCGAATTGGCGATGCAACCCGGGTTTTCAACAGCCACGCCGGAGATGCGGGAAATGGGATTTGGCGCCGGCATGGGCTTGCCCAATATCAAAAAGAATTCGGATGTATTTGACATCAAGTCCGAGCTGGGCAGCGGCACCCGGCTTAAGATCATTATCCATTTGAACGGTAAACATGCCTGAGAACAGGATTTATCATTCCATTAAAATAGACGTGCAGCACTGTATCGGCTGCGTTGCCTGCATGAAAGCGTGTCCGACCAAAGCCATCCGTGTCCGAAAGCGACGGGCCATCATAAATTATGACCGCTGCATTGATTGCGGGGAATGCCTGCGCGTGTGCCCTTGTAACGCGGTTGTTTCGCTCACGACATCTGCCGCTGATCTTTCCCGGTTCAAGTACAAAGTGGCATTACCGTCGCCGGTACTGTATTCGCAGTTTGGTCAGAACACCATGCCCAACACTGTACTTGCCGCCCTTGAAGAAACAGGATTTGACCGTGTCTACGATGAAGCGGTAATCTGCGAAATGACTTCGCTTGCCATTGAGGAATATCTGGTGAACCGGAAAGGCGCAGGGCCGACGATTTCCACAACCTGTCCCGTGGTCGTGCGGCTGATACAACGGCTCTTTCCTGATCTTTGCAGTTTGATCGTGCCCATTGAACCACCCAGGGAGATCGCGGCGAAAAATCTGCGCGCCGAAATTTCTAAAAAACTCGATATTCCCGACAATGAGATCGGGATAATCCATATAACGTCGTGCCCGGCTAAAATGGTTTCCATCAATCAACCGGAATCGATGTCGAAGTCTTATTTGAACGGCGCGGTCTCCATCCGTGACATCTTTAACCAAATCATGATGAAGATCAAAAAACCGAGCCTGCATGGTATCATGGATCCTCAGTGGTCGAGCAGCAGCATTGGGATCAACTGGGCGATCACGGGCGGTGAAACGAACTGTTTGAAGACATCCAATACGATCGCCGTCTCCGGTGTATATGATACGATCCGCATCCTGGGCGATGTTGAATCCGGCCGGTTAAAGAAGATCAACTACCTGGAATGCATGATCTGTCCCGACGGTTGCGTGGGCGGACCATTGGCCGTGGAGAACAGGTTCATTGCCAAAAGCAATATAATAAGGTTAATCAGGCATCTCGGCAACCGCCGGGTCGTTGATGCCGGTTACGTCAGGAAACTGTACAAAGACGGGTTTTTCTCATTTGAGCATGCGGTGGCACCCAGGCCTTTCACGCCGCTGGACAACAACCGTGATATGGCGATAAAAAAGTTCAAAATGAAAGAACAGATCATGAAAAAACTGCCGGGCATCAACTGTGGCGTATGTGGTGCGCCTGATTGCGAAACGCTTGCCGAGGATATCGCCAGGGAAGCAGCCCGGCTTGAGGAATGTATTTTTTTAGCTGCCACGTGAAGGGAAGTATAATGGATAATAACGTACTAACGGTCGGATCGATCGTAAAAACTCTGGCGCTCGAGGTGCAGAGCGGCCAGGAATTAATGTTCACTGAGATCAAAGGGGGCTACTCCAGCGACCTCCTGAGCGATGTGATGGCAAACGGGAAAAAGGGCGATATCTGGGTCACCTGCCAGATACATCCCAATATTATCGCCGTCGGCGTGCTTAAAGAGATGGCGGGCATTATTATAACCGGCGGTCGGAAGCCAGATGCCGGCATGGTGGAAAAAGCGCGAACGGAAAAACTGATAGTCATGTGCTCAAGTCTCCCCTCTTTTGAAGTGGCTGGCAAGTTATGGGCAATGGGCGTTGAAGGACCGCGGTGATACTGCGATGGTTTCGCGCCGACCTCCATATCCATACGTGCCTATCTCCATGCAGTGAGATCACCATGTCGCCCAAAAGGATAGTCAAAAAAGCAAAGGCCGATAAACTGGACCTTATTGCCATTTGCGACCACAACTCCGCTGAAAATGTAGCGGCAGTGTTTAAAGCGGCGAAGAAAGATCAACTGAAGATAATAGCCGGCATGGAGATTTCGAGCAGCGAAGAAGTGCATATTTTGGGGCTTTTTGAGTGCCTTGAAGATGTCCTTTCATTGCAGGGAACCGTTTACGCGCAGCTTGCGGAAGGCGAAAATAATCCCGCTGTATTCGGTGATCAGATAATCGCGAACGAACATGATGAAGTTGAAGGCTACAATAACCGGCTGTTGATCGGAGCCACCTTGCTCACGGCCGCGGAAATCGTGGAAAAGATCCACAAGTCAAAAGGCCTTGCCATCGCGTCACATATCGACCGGCCGAGCTACAGCCTATTGAGTCAGCTGGGATTTATCCCGGATGATATTGACCTGGACGCGGTGGAAATATCTCCTCAATCAACGCTTGACGAAGCCACGGAAAAATTTCCGGAAATAAGAAAAATCCCGGCCGTTACGTCATCCGATGCTCACGACCTCGGGGAGATCGGCCGTGCGGTCACTTTGTTCTATCTTGCCGAACCAAGCGTGCCGGAAATAAAAAAGGCTTTAAGGAACCAGGATGGACGAAAATTTACCCTCATCCTTCCCTCTCCCTCGGAGGGAGAGGATTAAGGTGAGGGTGATCATGGTTTTATGGATGATCTTTCCCTGCACGTGCTGGATATCGCCGAAAATTCAATAAGAGCCGGTGCCACTGTGATCGAGATATTGATCGATGAAAATATCAAGAAAAATCTGTTGAGCATCAAGATAAAAGATAATGGCCGCGGCATTGATAAAAACGAACTGAGCAAGGTGCTTGATCCTTTCTATACGACTAAAAAGGGTAAGCGGATCGGCTTGGGATTGGCGCTGCTTGCTCAGTCAGCCCATGAGGCTATGGGTAAATTTGATATAATATCCAAACCAGGAAGGGGCACGGACGTACTGGCCACATTTGTCTATGATCATATCGACCGGAAGCCCCTTGGCGATATGGGTGAAACAGTAATGGCTTTGATCGGCACGCATGCGGATAAGATTGACGTCGTCTATGCGCACAAGGTGAACGACCGGGGTTTTAAGCTCGGCACGAGTAACGTGAAATCCATGCTTGATGGAGTACCGATAATGAATCCTGAAGTCATGGATTTTTTACGGCACAAGCTCCAAAGTGAACTGAAAAAACTGGGAGTTAACCGAAAATGAAATATCCGTTTGAATCCGTGTCGTTATCCGTTTGCATCGGGGTTACAAATGAAAGGAGAACCGTAATATGAAAAAGCTGAAAATCGGCGATCTGGAGAAGATCCGGGATAAAGCCCGGCGGACCACGATCCTCCGGGAAGGCAAAGCCCGGGCGAAAGTTACCGTGCATATGGGTACCTGCGGCATTGCGGCCGGAGCACGGGAAGTCCTGACATCCCTGCTTAAGGAGATCGAAGCGAAAAAGATCGATGATGTTATCGTCACAACGTCTGGTTGTGCGGGCCTGTGCAGTCGCGAGCCCATGGCTACGGTTGAAATTCCGGGCCGGGCACCCGTGAAATACGTTGACCTTAACGCCGAGAAGATAAAGAAAATTTTGCAGAAACATGTGATGAAGGGCATTATCGTCGATGAATGTGCCCTGGCTATAGGTAGCGAAACTACGCACTGATACTGATGGTTGAATGGCCAAGGTTGAGATGCTGGAAATGATGGAATGCAGAAAAGCATTATGACGTTTCTGTTATCTATCCAGCTTCCAAACCTCAACCTTAAAACTATCTTTTAAGGAGGTTGATTTGAAAGGTTATCGGTCACACTTACTCGTCTGTGCGGGAACTGGTTGCGTGGCATGCGGTTCATACGAGATCAGGCAGGAGCTTACGAAGGAAATCACGCGGCGCGGCCTTCAAAACGAAATCGCTGTAATCTCGACCGGCTGTAATGGATTTTGCGAACGGGGTCCGATCGTCGTCGTCCAACCAGAAGGGATATTCTACCAGCGGATGAAAAAAGAGGATATCGCGCATCTGGTTGAAGAACATTTCCTCAAGGGCCGACCGGTGAAAGACCTGATGTACGTGCCGCCGGCAGACACAGTACCTATTCCTAAAATGTCGGATATCGGTTTCTTCAAACACCAGCGTTTGATCGTCCTCAAGAACCGTGGTCGGATCGATCCCGAGAACATTGAGGAATATATCGCGTTCGACGGATACCGGGCGCTGGAAAAAGCCCTCCAAGAATTGACGCCGGAAACCATCATAAAGGATGTCAAAGATTCTGGATTGCGCGGCCGTGGCGGTGCTGGTTTCCCAACGGGTTTGAAGTGGGAGCGCTGCCGCCAGGGATCAAGCAATGGCAAGTATATTGTGTGCAACGGTGATGAAGGTGACCCTGGAGCATTCATGGACCGAAGCGTGCTGGAAGCCGATCCTCATGCCGTTCTGGAAGGCATGATCATCGGAGCCCGCGCGATCGGCGCTCAGAAAGGATATATCTATGTGCGGACAGAATACCCGCTTGCCCTGAAAAGGATCCAGATCGCGATCGAACAGGCACTGGAATACGGTTTGCTTGGGGACGATATCCTGGGAACCGGTTTTAATTTTACGCTTGAATTGACGCGCGGGGCCGGCGCTTTTGTCTCGGGTGAAGAAACATCTCTCCTGGCGGCGATCGAAGGTAAGATCGGCGTACCCAGACAGCGCCCGCCTTTCCCCGTGCAAAAGGGGTTATTCGGCAAACCGACGGTCATCAACAACGTCGAAACCTGGGCTAACATACCGCAGATAATCCTCAAAGGCGCGGCATGGTACTCTGAAATCGGCACCAAAACAAGCAAAGGGACTAAGATCTTCTCGCTGGTGGGCAAAATCAACAATACCGGTCTGGTCGAGGTGCCCATGGGCATCTCGCTGAAGGATATTATCTATGAGATCGGCGGTGGCGTTGCCAAGAACAAGAAATTCAAAGCAGTCCAGACCGGCGGTCCTTCAGGCGGCTGCATTCCGCAGAAAATGCTCAATCTGCCCATCGACTATGAAAGTCTCAAAGAAGTCGGTTCGATCATGGGGTCGGGCGGAATGATCGTGATGGATGAAGACACGTGCATGGTTGACGTGGCTAAATACTTCATGAATTTCTTGCGCGATGAATCATGCGGCAAGTGCCTGTCATGCCGAGAAGGCACTCGGCGTATGTGGGAGATACTTGACAAGATCACCAGGGGTAAAGGTACGCTGGCGGATCTGGCATTGCTGGAAGAACTGGCGCCCGCGGTCAAGGACGCTTCAATGTGCGGGTTGGGACAAACCGCGGCCAATCCGGTACTGTCTACGATCCATTATTTCCGTGATGAATATCTCGCGCATATCCTGAACAAACAGTGCCCGGCAGTGGTATGTAAAAGCATCATCTCCTCCCCCTGCCAGCACACATGTCCGATCGACACCGAAGCTCCCCAGTACATCGCTCATATCGCGCGCGGTGAATTCGACAAAGCGTTTGATATCATATTGAAGGATAACCCTCTGCTTAACGTATGCGGAAGGGTATGCAATCACCCGTGCGAAACAAAATGCCGCGCCGGACAAGGTGGCGAGGCGATCGCGATACGGGCGTTAAAGCGTTTTGCGGCAGCATACGGCAATGGAAAAAAGGCAAGGAAAAATGCCGTTAAAGCCAACGGTATCAAAGTCGCTATCATAGGATCGGGACCATCCGGGCTCATGGCCGCATATCACCTCGCTGGCAAAGGCTACTCGCCCACGATCTTCGAAGCGCTGCCTGTTATTGGCGGCATGCTCGCCGTGGCTATCCCCGAGTACCGTCTGCCCCGTGCCGATCTCAAAAAGGATATCCAGCGCATCATTGACGCTGGCGTGGAGATAAAACTCAATCAGAAACTCGGCACTGATTTTTCAACCGACGACCTGTTCAAACAGGGGTACAAGGCGGTTTATATAGCGATCGGAGCCCATAAGAGCATAAAACTTGGCGTTCCAAATGAAAATGCCAACGGCGTTCTGCCCGGCATGGAGTTTCTGAACGCCGTACACCTTGGCAAGAAAATGCTGGTTGGCAAGCGCATCGGTATTATCGGCGGCGGAAATTCTGCGGTCGATGCGGCACGGGTAGCGCACCGCCTCGCCGGTGTTGAGTCGGTGACGATCATCTATCGCCGGACCCTCGCCGAAATGCCCGCCTACAAAGAAGAAGTCGATGCCGCGCTCGAGGAAGGAATCGACATCAAGTATCTAACCGCCCCGACGAAGGTGATCGTAACAGAAGGCACTATCACCGGAATCGAATGCCAGCGCATGTCACTGGGCGATATCGATGACAGCGGCAGGCGGAGACCCTTGCCGATAAAAGGATCCGATTTTGTCATTGAACTTGATACGGTAATAACGGCGATCAGTGAACAACCTGACCTTTCATGTCTCGGACCCGATCCGGAACTTACCATTTCCCGATGGAATACGCTTGAAGTCAACAAGGAGACGTTCGCAACCAATTTAAACGGTGTCTTCGCTGGCGGAGACGCGATCCGTGGACCAAGCACGGTTATCGAGGCGATGGCCGACGGCAAGAAGGTCGCTGAACTTATCGATCGATATGTCAAGGGCGAGAAGCTGGAATTGAAATATGCCGTGACGCGGCCGTCGATTTATGTCGATCCGGTCGTGCTTACGGAAAAGGAGCAGCTTGAAAGCAAGCGCCAGTCAACGGCAAAACTTGTGCTGGGAAAACGCAGCAAGAATTTCAAGGAGGTCGACCTGGGATTTGATGAAAAACAGGCAATGATCGAAGCAAAACGGTGTTTGAGATGCGACCTGGAGGCAAAAAAGGAAGACGAAAAGGAGCTGAAATGATTCCAATCAAACTGAATGGCCTTGAAGTTCAAGTTGAGGATGGTTCGACCATACTCGACGCGTGCACGTTCTACGGTATCGAAGTCCCTACCCTTTGTCACCGCGAAGGGCTGACTCCTTATGGCGGGTGCCGGCTTTGCCTTGTGGAAATAGGCGATGCTCCCAACTCCCGGCTTGTCAGCTCATGCACCTATCCGGTGGAACAAGGTTTGAAGGTGAGAACCAATACCAAAAGGGTAATCGAAGCACGGAGAATGATGATCGAACTCCTCGTGTCGGTATGCCCGTCTTCAAAGGTGCTGCAGGATCTGGCCTCTAAATTCAATGTCAAGCAGGTGCGGTTCACACCACGCAACGAAAACTGCATCTTGTGCGGTCTGTGCGTTCGTATGTGCAAAGAACAAATGCAATCGGGTGCGATCGGTTTTGTAGAACGGGGTTTCAAGAAGAAGATCGCAACGCCGTTCAACGTCCGATCAGAAGTCTGCCGGCTGTGCGGCGGCTGTATTTACATATGCCCGGCATGCCAACTCCGGTGCCAGGGACCTGATGCTGCAACCGACCTGTGCCACGGCTGTCTTACCCTGGAACCGTCCTGCATCGAAGCGCATGATGATTATCAATGCTGGATGGGCACGACCGGCGATTGCGGTACATGCGAAGGAAGACCAGATCAGATAAAAAAGAGTAAATAACCAGCCTCAGGCTGAAATAAAGGAGATAAAAAATGGGATCATTGCTTAGACCAAATGCCTCAGCAGCAACATTAACTAAGAACAGAACTGAGGACTCGGTTGTACCTTTAAGCGGCATGTGCGTTACTTGCATTGACGGTTGCATCGGTATGTGCGAGATCGGAAAATCGGCATACCGGGGACACGAAGTCATCTACCCGCAGCCTTTTGGAATCCTGACGGCGGCCGCGGAAAAAAATTATCCCGTTGACTATTCGCATTTTAATATCATGGGGACCGCCGTGGGCGCTCACGGTATCGAAGCCGATTCGGATAAGGCTATCTTTCCCAACGTGAATGTCGAAGCCAAGGTTGGACATGATGGCGGTATCAAGCTTCGAATGCCGGTCGTCATACCCGGACTGGGATCGACCAATATCGCGAAGAACAACTGGGATGGCCTGGCGATCGGCGCTGCGATCTCCGGTATCATCCTGACCGTTGGCGAGAACGTCGCTGCCATGGACATGGACTCGGATATCAAGAACGGCCGGGTTCTTAAAGCGCCGGATCTAGAATATCGGGTCAAGACCTACAAGAAATGGCAACGCGACGGGTATGGGACTGTGGTCGTGCAGGCTAACGTCGAAGATACCCGGCTTGCGGTCCAGGAATTCGCGATCCAGAAGCTCGGCGTCGACACGGTCGAGCTCAAATGGGGCCAGGGCGCAAAAGATATCGGCGGCGAAGTAAAGATCAAAGAGCTGAAAAAAGCCCAGGAACTGAGGAAACGCGGCTACATCGTGTTGCCTGACCCGCTCGATCCGGACGTGATTAAAGCTTTTGAACGACGGGCTTTTTCCGAATTTGAAAGGCATTCGCGCGTCGGCATGGTCGAACAAGAGTCATTTGTCAAACGGGTGGAAGAATTGCGCAGCGCTGGCGCCAAATACGTTTTCCTGAAGACCGGCGCTTACCGGCCAGCCGACCTGGCGCGCGCGGTCAAGTACGCTTCGATCGCAAAACTCGACCTGCTCACGGTTGACGGCGCGGGCGGCGGAACGGGCATGAGCCCGTGGCATATGATGAATGAATGGGGTATGCCGCCCGTAGAGATCCACTCCCTGACATATTTCTACGCCGATAAACTCACCAAGAAGGGCGCGTACGTGCCACCGATCGCGTTTGCGGGCGGTATCGCTTTTGAAGATCAGATGTTCAAAGCCCTTGCCCTGGGTGCGCCTTATGCCAAGATCATCGGCATGGCGCGCGGTCCGCTGTGCGCGGCGATGGTGGGAAAGACCATCGGCAAAAGGATCGAAGAAAACGAGGTGCCGGTATTCGTCGAACGCTTTGGAAATAACCGCGAAGAGATCTTTGTTACTGCCTCTGCGCTCAAAAAGGAACTGGGTAAGGATTTCGATGAACTGCCGAGCGGCGCTCTGGGTGTCTACACATACATGGAGCGGCTCAGCCAGGGTTTGAGACAGCTGATGGCCGGCAACCGCAAATTTGCCTTAAGCTATATTACACGCGACGATATCGCGGCGATCACCAAAGATGCTGCCCAGATCTCCAAGATCCCGTACGTGATGGATGTCGACAAAGACGAGGTTGAAAAGATACTGAACAGCTAATAAGGAATCCTGTCTTATTTCACGAGGCTGAAGCCTCTACTCCAATTGGGAGTAGGGCATTTATGCCCGTATCGTGAAGGAGGTGTTTTTCTCATGAAGAAATTTTCAGTCGCCGAGATGGCGCGCCAGCAGGTCCAGGCCGCGGCAAAAGCGATGAATCTTCCCGCATCGACGACCACTATCCTGATGTGTCCCAAACGCATGCTCAGAGTTACATTCCCGATCAAGATGGATGACGGAACGGTGCAGTGTTTCATGGGTTATCGCTGCCAGTATAATGATGCCCGCGGTCCAACCAAAGGCGGCGTGCGCTATCATCCGGATGTCTGCGAAGACGAGGTGATCGCCCTGGCTGCCTGGATGACATGGAAGTGCTCGCTCGTTGACCTTCCCTATGGCGGAGCAAAAGGCGGTGTGATCTGTGACCCGCTTAAGCTGTCCGAGCAGGAACTTGAAAAGATCACGCGGCGCTACACGACCGAGATTATGCCGGTACTTGGTCCTAACAAGGATATACCAGCCCCCGACGTGTTCACCACATCAAAGACCATGGCCTGGATGATGGATACCTTCAGCATGATGACCGGTCATACCGAGCCGGCAGTGGTGACCGGGAAACCCGAGGTCCTGGGCGGTTCCAAGGGCAGGAAAGAAGCCACGGGTCGCGGCGTATCGATCATAACGCGCGAACTTTTCAAAGCCCTGGGCAAATCATTGAAGGATGCCCGCGTGATCATTCAGGGGTTCGGCAACGTGGGAGGTTATGCGGCGTATTTCCTTTCACAAATGGGCGCCAAGATCGTCGCCGTGTCGGATTCTTCGATCGGCCTGCTCGATCCCAATGGATTCAACGTGACGGAGCTGATGGAAGTGGTGGAAAAACACAAACTGCTGGAACCGTACAAGAAAGGCAAAAGGATCGACCGGGATGAGATACTATTCCAGGAAGCCGACCTTTTGATCCCGGCGGCACTGGAAAACCAGATCCGCGGGGATAACGCGGGCCGCGTCAAAGTCAGTATTATTGTTGAAGGTGCCAACGGTCCGACCACGCCTGAAGCCGATGAGATCCTGGATAAAAAGGGTATCTATGTCGCGCCCGATATTCTTGCGAATGCAGGCGGTGTCATCGTCAGCCATTTTGAATGGGTCCAGGCATTGTCAGGCATGTACTGGGAAGAACAGGAAGTAAATGAACGCCTTGAACGCAAACTGGTCAAAACATTCGCCGAAGTTTGGAAAAAAGCCATGACCATGAAAACATCGCTAAGAACTGCCGCTTACGTCGTGGCGCTGGAGCGTGTGGCCGAAGTCTACAAGTACCGGGGGATATTTCCGTAATAGATTTTTAGAACGATTTAAACGACACTAACGATCTTAACGATCCAAACGGTTATTAAAGTATATCTATCATCCTCGCCAGCACCGCCTTGCCGCGGTAATCGGGGAGCAGGATCGGGGATTTCCGCGTCGTTTTTATACCGGCATCATTGATCATTTTTTCATAGGCGGGGACATGAGCCAATGACAATTTGCCTTGGGAAGGATTTTTAAGAAGATACTCGGCGGTCGAGATCCCTGACCGGCGGCCGAATACCAAGCAGTCAAGCGTTGAATTACCCATGAGGCGGTTCTTGCCGTGGACACCGCCCGAAACTTCACCCGCGACCCATAACCGTTCAAGGTTCGTTTTGCCCCAGGGATCGGTCTCTACACCGCCGTTCTGGTAATGAAGCGTCGGGAAAACCAGAACTGGGTCTTTGCGTATGTCAATGTCGAACCGCTTGTACATCCGGTGCATGCCGGGAAAAGCCTTTTCGATCGTGCCGGGACCGTTCTTCGTGTCGATCAGCGGCGTATCAAGCCACACGCCGCGCATGCCCGTGGGCGTCGTGACCCCTTTGTTGCGCACGTAGCATTCACGGATGAACGCTGCCATTTCGACGTCGCGCGGTTCCAGAGGGAAGACGAACGCTTCGCCCTCAATATTCACTGGCTGGGCACCCATGCTTCTCAGTTTTTCGGTCAACAACAGACCGACTATCTGTTGAGGATAGGCGGCGCCGGTTGGGTGGTATTGAACCGTATCGGTATCGCGCAGTTTTGCGCCGGCGCGGTAAGCGAGCACCACGCCATCGGCGGTCGCGCCGTAATGATTGGTCGTCGGAAAACCCCTGATGTGCAGCCGGCCGAAGCCGCCGGTCGCGATGATCGTGGCTTTTGCCTGTACTATCTTATACTGTCCGGTCTCAAGATTATAAAGCACCGCGCCGGTCACGGCGTTGCCGTCGGTCAACAGTTCCACGACTGGATAGAATTCGAGACAAGGTATTTCACGTGATCTGAATTCGTCGCGGATGACCCTGAGTTCTTCCATGCCGGTATAATCCGCGCATGCGTGCATGCGGTTGCGCGACGTGCCGCCGCCGGCCTTTTCAGTAAAGCTGCCATCCGGCTCGCGGTCGATCATGGCGCCGAGATCGCATAGCCAGTCCATGATGACCGGCCCATCTTCGGTCAAAGCCCTGAGCACATCAGGCTTATTGGTAAAGTGTCCGCCGCCGAGCGCGTCCAGAAAGTGGATCGCCGGCGAATCATTAGGCCGGTCTGCGGCCTGGGTGCCGCCTTCCGCCATCATGGAATTGGAATCGCCGTGCCGCAGTTTATTGACCAGCAGGATATTTTCTTTTTTCACGCCTTTGTTGGTCGCCCAAAGGGCGGCCGTTGTTCCGGCCAATCCGCCGCCAATGATCAGAAGGTCGACAGAATAATCCGGCGCCGTGATGTTGATGTCACGTTCGCTTATCAATGGATGTGCTTCCAGCAGGTCGGCGATCTCATTTGGCGCCATATCTCCCTTGTTCACACCGATCGTGATCGCGCGCTTGCCGCCGGGTGCAAAATCGGGATGAACCTTGAGTACATCATCGCGTTCTGCCATGGTCATCGCTTTGGGCGTGTAATCCCTGCGCTTGGAACGCGTCAGGTTAACGGCCTCGATCATTTTCCGCATGTATTCCGGGTAACCGCCGATGAATTTGAGTTCTGCCATTGCTCCTCCCTATGCCTTTTCGATATCCCGTGAAGTGTACATTTTCGTCAGCTCTTCCTTGCTCGCGTTCATCAGTTTTTCGAAATCCTTGTCGTATTTCTTGTCATTGATCTCATTCACCCGGATTTTGAGGGAGGGCGGTGCTGGTCTTTGATATTTGCCGTGCAATCGTCGTGCCAGCTGCGCGTAATTGTACTGCGCAAGCTCGGCCGGACACCGGATCGTACACAATCCGCACTGGATGCAGTCGAACGATATCTCTGCCATGCGTTCGACATCGCCGCGCTTACCACAGGCGATGTATTCCATGACATCGATATCCTGCGGACATGCCTTGGTGCAGGCATTGCACCCCAGACAGCGGATGATCTCCGGGTAAGTCTGCATGAACGCGTCGATAGTCGGTGTCAGCTTGGCGATATCGTAGTTGGTGCGTTCAGCCGGTGTAAACGGGATCTGGGTCAGATACATGCCGTCTTCAACTCGGGTTTGGCAGGCCATGGCTGTTTTGAGTCGGTAATCGCCTTCGATCCGGTACACGGTCGAACATGCCCCGCAGAACCCGGCGCGGCATCCGCAGGCGCGAATGAACCGGAGCCCGGTGAATTCCATCGCCTGCATGATGGTCAGTCCCGCCGGCACCTGATGTTTTCGGCCCAGGATCGAGATCGTTACCCAGTGTTGAATGTCTTTGGCATCGATGCCGGTGACAACAGACCGGTTTGATGCGGCAATCTCATCCATTATATTAATATTCTCTGACATTTAATAGCCTCCTTTAAAATATGGAAATTCGTTTATTGGTTTAGACGCTTGATACATCAATTTATTATACAAAAAATGAGTGAAAAGTCAACTACAATATTGACAGGAAACTGAAATTCGGTATAATAATCCCATGAAAAACAAGCACATTTTAGCATTAATCTCTTTCTTGATATTGGTAATAATGTCGGTGATGTGCGGTCAGGAAACGACCACGCCCGATTCTGCAGCAAGCAGCTTCGAGTCAAGCGTTGTCACCGATGATTATGTCCTGATGCCTGGTGACAGCGTTATCATCACAATATCCGGCGTAACCACCTATTCCTATATAACCGGCATTACTTATGACGGAAAAGCGACCATTAATATGCCCGTCACCACCGTCCTGACCCCTCAAGGCGTATATGAAGCCAGGCACGATATCGTGGAGGCGGTCCCGGTATACCGGCTGAGCTTAAAAGCCGCCCGGGATTCTCTGAAAACCGTGTTTCGGAAATATTACCGCAATATTAATGTCGATATAACACTATTAGGCATGCGTAGATTCGCCGTGATAGTCGTTGGGGAAGTAAAGTACCCAGGCATTATGCGAGCGACACCGGTAGACCGCGTGTCCACCGTGATCGCATACGCCGGCGGCACGACCACTCTTGGAACGCGTTCCAAGATCGAACTCAAGCGCAACGGCGCGCTGCATCGGACCGTCAATCTTGAAAAATTCGATAAAACCGGAGACGGCAGTTTCAATCCTTATGTTCAGGATGCCGATATCATATTCATACCGAAAATGCTGAAATCGGTCATTGTCAAGGGCGCGGTCTTTGGAAAGCGCGGATATGAATTGAGAGTTTCACAATTAACCGCCGCCATGGAGCGCACTAGTGAAGGTCTCTACGAATTGAATGAAGGCGAACGGGTTTCGGATTTTATCACCAAAGCCGGCGGTCTGACCCCGTGGGCCGATCACAAGAACGCGTACGTGGAACGGACGGGCGGTCGTATACCCATCGATCTCACCGCCGTGCTGTCGGACGAAGCGAGCCCGACGAACGTCGAACTCCAGGACAATGACGTCATCGTTATCCCGTCGATCAACGCGATCGTATACGTCCAGGGGCAGGTCGTCACTCCGTCGGCTTTCCCCTACCAGCCAAACCTCAAAGCCAGCGATTACATCGGGTTGGCCGGAGGCCCCCTTGATGACGCGAATTATTCCGGCGCTTTTGTTGTCCGCGGCAAGAAACGGATCTCCGTGCGTAAAGACCCGGTGATCGAGCAGGGCGACCGGATCTACGTGCCGCGCCAGATCTTTAAATTCTGGCAGGATTACGTGGCGATCACTTCGGTCGCGGCATCATTGTTGATATCATACCTTACATTGCGGACTGTGAAATAATATCCTTATACACAGAGCTTCTCTGAAAGGAGGCTTCGTGACGGTATTATCCTTTGTTTTCAGCTTGATTTCAGCAACCGCGGAGAAGGTCACTGCGCCAGTGCAAATTTTCAATGTTAGCCGTCTTAATGTGCTGGCGGCTTTGATCTTTTACGGACTGTTACTGCTATATTTCATTTATCGCGCGCGAAAAGGAAAGGAAATGTTCGTGCGCAGGATCGCGGGGCTTGACGCCGTCGAAGAAGCGGTGGGTCGGGCGACCGAAATGGGTAAGCCAATACTCTACGTACCCGGTCTGGCCACGATCGATACTGTGGCAACCATCGCATCGATGAACATCCTCTCGCAGGTCGCCAAAAAAACGGCGGCCTACGGCACTGTCCTGCTTGTGCCAAACCGTGATCCGGTGGTTTACACCGTAGCAAGGGAAGTCGTCAAAGAAGCCTACGCTGATGCCGGACGACCCGACGCGTTCAACCAGGACCATGTTTACTTCATCACTCAGGACCAGTTCGGCTATACCTCGGCGGTGTGCGGCACTATGGTTAGGGACAAACCGGCGACGAACTTTTTCCTGGGCCAGTTCTGGGCTGAATCACTGGTTCTGGCCGAGACAGGCGCGACCACCGGCGCCATCCAGATCGCCGGCACGGATTCGATCTTCCAGCTGCCGTTCTTCATTGTAGCTTGCGATTATACCCTGATCGGTGAAGAACTTTACGCGGCATCGGCATACCTTTCCAGGGAACCGCTCCTGCTGGGTTCGTTAAAGGGGCAGGACTGGGGAAAAATGATCATTCTGGGTATTCTGGTCCTGACCAGCATTATCGCGCTTCTGGGATTCGACAAGGTCGTTTCCCTTTTCAGTATCGGTTGATCTGCGGTCGCCGCAAAAACGCTGATCGACATGGCTAATTAATCTAAGGAGACATATTATGAAAAAGACGATCCCGCTAGTAATCTGTATCGTGATGGGTTTTTTGATGATCATACAGTTTTTTGTCGCTCATCCGGTAAGTACCGCGTTCAATGAAACGGTCACGAGATACGTTATCGTTGTTTCCGCATTCGCCATTATTCTCGGCATTGGTAGTCTCGTCAATCATCATACTGAACGGATAAAGCGAAGAAATTCGGGATGGCCTTTCAGTATCGCCACTCTGACCGGATTGGCGTTTATGAGCATCCTCGGGTTGTTTTTCGGGATAAAAAAGGGCACTCTTTTCATGGATTGTTACACAAACCTGATTCTGCCCCTGGGATCTTCCATGTTCGCGATCCTGGCTTTTTACATGGCCTCGGCCGCTTACCGGGCTTTCCGCGCGAAGACGACCGAAGCCACGCTTCTCCTTGTCGCCGCATTCATCGTCATGCTGGGCAGCGTGCCTTTCGGCTATTTCATCTGGAACAAGATACCCGAGATATCCGAGTGGCTATTGAAATACCCCAATGTCGCGGCTAAGCGCGGTATCATGTTCGGCGTCGCTCTGGGCGTAGTTTCCACCGCCTTTAAGATTATGCTGGGGATCGAGCGCTCGTGGCTCGGAGGAGGCAAACAATGAAGCCCCTAACGGGACAACCAGTTATCCCCCCCCACCCTAACCCTCCCCCTCGAGGGGGGAGGAAAAAAGAGGGGGTGAGATTAATGAAGCCCCTAACGGGACAACCAGTTATTAATTATTGCTGCGCAATTGGGAAATTAATGAAGCCCCTAACGGGACAACCAGCGTTTATTATCGCTTCGCCATCGGAGGATCTATTCCCTCGATGCACTTGTCAGTGCATAAGCCTCGGGACGCGGAATTTCCCCGATGAATCTCATTTCAGGTCTGGGGGAAATTCGCGGAAGCCCCTAACGGGACAACCAGCGTTTATTATCGCTTCGCCATCGGAGGATCTATGAAGTTTGGTGAACGGATCGCCAAAATACCCCGGCAGATCATTTTTTTGCTGATCGCCGCCGCCGTTCTTTTGCCGTTGATCATCCCCGTCGGCCTGATGATCAATGTGACACCCCAGACAAAAAAGATCTACGATGCGATAGAACAGCTCGACTCGACCTCCAAACCAGTCCTCATTTCGTGCGATTTTGACCCCCAGACAATGCCTGAGATCTATCCCATGCTCTTGGGTGTGCTGAGTCAATGTTTTTCCAGAAACGTGAAAGTATTAGTAATGGCACTATGGCCCCAGGGCGCGGGCATGGCTGAGCTGGGCATCAACGAAACGAACGCCTTGTTCAATAAAAAGTATGGTGAGGATTATGTTTTCCTCGGTTACAAAGCCGGCGGTGCAGCTGTAATCATTGGTTTGGGTGATCGAATTAAGAACGTATTTCCATTGGACTATTATAATCGGCCGCTGGATTCCATACCACTGACTTCAAATCTTATTAACTATGATGACCTCAGCCTGGTAATAAGCCTTTCTACAGGTGAACCGGGATTCAGACAGTGGCTATATTATGGCCAATCAAAATTCGGCATGAAAGTGGCAACCGGTGTTACTGCCGTATCTGCAGCCGACGCATTTCCCTATTTGAACAGCGGCCAGCTCATCGGTATGTTCGGTGGCATGAAAGGCGCGGCTGAGTACGAAACCATGCTTGCCAAGAACGGCTACCGAATGCCCAACCAGAATGCAACCAAGGCGATGGACGCCCAATCTCTCGGCCATTTGTTCATAATACTGTTCATCATAGTCGGTAATGTCGGATTTTTTCTGATGAGGAGGCAGAAATGAACATAGCAACGAGTCCCTGGGTATGGCTATCGGCGTTTCTGACACTCAGCATCTTTTCATTTCTCTACCGTGATAATCCTTTCTACCGCTTTGCCGAACACCTCTTTGTCGGTTTGTCAGCCGGTTACCTGATCGCCCTATCATACCACAACACGGTTTTCCCCAACCTTGTCGTACCCCTGTTCCAGCAAGGAAAACTCTGGTTTATTATTCCCCTGGCCCTGGGCCTGCTCTACATAACGCGCTTTATCCCGCGGATCGGTTTTTTGGTCCGCATCCCCATCGCGTTCATCATGGGCTGGGGTTCTGGAGTGGCGATCCCCGCTTATTTACAGACCGATATCATCAAACAGATCCAGGGAACGATCCTGATCCGGTCAAGTTTTATTCGGTGGGACACCGCGCTTTGGACGATCATGGTATTCCTTGGCACCGCCGCTACTTTGATTTATTTCTTCTTCAGTCGCGAACGCAAGGGCATTTTTAAAGTCGCTTCTAATACCGGTATTATATTTCTTATGCTCGGCTTCGGTGCGAGTTTCGGCTATACGGTGATGGCGCGGATCAGCCTTCTGATCGGAAGGCTGCAGTTCCTGCTCGGGGATTGGCTGGGGATCATAAAATAAAAAGGAGTTTATTTGGTTTGTCTGGTCTTTTTGGTCTAAGCCAAATGACATGATGCCTGTCATCCTGAACGCAGCGCCATGGTCCACCAAGACGTGTGGTGGGAAGGATCTAAGATTCTTCGAGTTTCTACGAAACTCTCAGAACGACAGTGACATATGCTAAATAGACTGGCGAGACAAGCTATATTAGTTTTCTTATCTTCTTCACCAACGGCAAGGCACCGGAGTATTTGCCGATGGGAATAATATAAAACCCGTCAACTAGATCTTTTATCTTCTGGGCAGTTTCAAAGAGCAGTTCTGTTTCATCTTTTTCCTCAATGTATTTAATATAATTATAAGGGATGCCCAGGAATTTCATCAGAGAAAAAGCCCTTTTCTTCGTATACAGGAAGGAAAGACCGGCGATTATCTTTGCCTTAATATAGCGCGATCGGAATTCTCTCAGGATTTTAACGAAATTATCGGGATCAAAAACCGGCTGCGTAAAGAAAACCTCTGCCCCGCTATGATACTTTTCGCTTACCTTTAGGAATTCGCCTTGAAGGTTCGGAACATTGGGATTGAAACCCGCGCATAAGCAAAAATCGAGTGGCTGGATCGCCCGGCGCGCCGAAGTGATCCCGTTCCTCAGATTGTTCGCGATTTCCAGCAGTTTCGCGCCATTAAGATCGAACATACTCCGGCCTTCGACCGGGCTGTCGCCGGTAACACAAAGGATGTTCTGAATACCCAGAGCATGAGCGCCCAACAGCTGGCTTTCAAAGATCAGTAAAGTGTAGTGGCGCGCTACAAAGTGCGGTATGGTTTCGACTTGAAGTTTATCTTGAATGATATGCCCAAAACACAGGGAATCCGGGCGCAATTTGCCCAATGGATTGGATGGAATGTTAATTGCGTCAATATGCTCCTTTAGCGGCTCGAGTTCGGTAATCATGGTTCGGGTGTCGGTGCTGACCGGAAGCAGAACTTCAAGGGTGATTATTTTGCTTTTCTGTATTTTATCGCGCAGCATTGTGCTCGCCTTTTATCCGCGGGTCGATCCTGCCCGCTATCCCTTCATCACCTTCTGGATTTTTCCAACGATCTTCAACCCTGCCATTGCGCTTTTCGCTGCGCCAAAAGCGCCGATCTGCCTGGCATAGGCATCGCTCACATTGGGTCCGCCAATAATTACCTTGATCTTCAATCTATTCCTGCGCAACTCTTCGATCACGCGTGCCATTTCCGGCATCGTGGTCGTGAGCAATGCGCTCAGTCCCAAAGCGCACGGCCGATGCTGCCTGACCGCGCTGATTATCCTGTCTGCGGTGACATCTTTTCCCAAATCAATGACTTTGTAGCCTGCCGATTCGAATACCATAGCCGCGATATTCTTGCCGATGTCGTGAATATCGCCCTTTACTGTCGCCAGTACTATAGAATGTTTGAACGCTGTCTTCGGCAGCGACTTTTTCACCACATCCAGTGCGCGCTTGGCGGCATCGGCGGACCGCAAAAGGTCGGGAACAAAAAATATTCCCTTTTCATAACGATCGCCTACCGTTTGCAGCGCCTTGATCACGTGCTCATCGATTATCTCCCTGGACTTAACTCCTCGTTTGATAAGATCTTTGACCTGCCTGATCGATTCTGCACCATCGCCTTCGACTACCGCCGTGATCAGCGATCGGCCCGCAATACTTGCCGCCGTCTGGCCAACCGTTTGTCGCGCGACCAGTCTTCCCTTTGTTATCGATTCAGTCACGTCGGTCAGCCGGGGTACGGCGTTGATATATTTAATCGCATTGCCGCCGATCAGGGCTTGAACTGCGATCACCGTGTTCATAACGGGCTCATTTTCCGTGTTCAGAATCAAGAAATCAATACCGCTCCGGATGGCTTCATGAGCCATGACCGCGTTAAGCCAGTGTCTCCGGGGCAGGCCAAAAGAGATATTGGATATTCCGAGAATAGTCTTCAGTCTCCGCCGTGATAACACCTGGACCGTATGCAGGGTATGCTTTACCTGAACCGGGTCGGTTGCCAATGAAAACACCAGCGGATCAAAGATCACGTCTTCCCGTCTAAAACCGTTTTGCAGGGCGATCTTCAGTGCCAACCGCACATTTTTCATGCGTTCAGAGTGGGTTTTAGGGATCGTAGTACCAACCAGTGAAATAACGGCTTTGAATCCGTAGTACCTGAGCATGGGCAACCATAAACGCAGTTCTTTTTCACGGGCCGGGACCGAATTGAAAACACCGATACCCGGATACCTGGAAATCACCGCTCGAGCTGCTGCGTAATCCTGAGTGTCGATGAAAAGTGGTAGGGATGAGGCAGCTGACACCGCGTAGACCGCTTCTTGAAGATTTTCCTTTTCATTGCCGCCGGCAATGAACGCGTTGACATCGAGAGCCGCGGCACCGGTCCCTTCCTGGGCGGCCGCCTCAGCTCCATATATCTTGAAATCACGATGCGCAATGCTCTCTCGCAGCGACTTGCGACCCGAGGGATTCAGCCGTTCGCCAACGATATATGTTTTACCATCTTCGAAACTGACTGATGCGCGCGCCGAACACAGCGCGAATCGTTTACGAATCCCGATTCTTGGCGTCAACCCGACGGCACAGCGGTCTTTGATCTTTTTTATGTAATCGGGATCCGTGCCGCAACAACCGCCGATAACACGGGCACCGGCGCGGATGTAGCGCTCGCAATAAGATGCCAGTTTGCCGCCGCTCAACGTTTGTTTGACCTTATTGCCGACGATGCGCACGCGTCCGGCGTTAGGTTTAGCCATAAGCGGTACGTCGGTATAGTGCCTCATTTTTTCAAGCGCGCACAGAAGCGTATCCGGCGCTGTGCAGTTAATTCCGATCGCCGCGGCACCGAGTCCGTCAAAGAGTACGGCGAATGATTCCGGCGATTCACCCATGACAGTATGACCGTTTTCTTCAAGGCTGATGCTGATCAGGATGTATTTGAAGTAATTACGGGCGGCGATAAAAGCGGCTTTCGCCTCGACCAGTGAAGTGAAGGTCTCGAGACAGACCGTATCCAAGCCGCATGATCGATAGATCGCGAACAACTCGCAATAGCGGGTAATGGTTTTTTCAAAAGAGATCTTTCCGTAGGGCACCAACAACTCTCCGAATGGCGATACATCGGCGACGACCGCCGCCCTGGTGCCGGCGGCCGTACGGGCAATGCTGACACCGGCTGCGATCACTTTGCGCAAAACCGGCATCGCGTAGTAACCCTGGTGCGCGCTGAAAGTATTGGTCAGGATCATCTGGGAACCGGCGGCCACATATGCGGCATGCAGGCTGCGCACGGCCCCGGGACGGCGCAGGTTCAGAATTGAAGGCGATTCGCCGGGTTTTAGCCCTTGGGCAAGCAAATTTGTGCCCATCGCGCCGTCAAAAATGAGCACTTTTTGCGTTTTTAACAGTCCCGATGCCGTTGCCATGGCATTAATTCTATGCCTTTTTTCCTCCAAGTCAATGGTGCCGCCCTCGGAGATGAGTAGACTTAATGCTCCCTAAAAACAGTGACTGCTCATTGATAACGCGATATCTTCCGATATTGACATACGGGCGTTTTTGGTTATATTTTATTGTGCCCACAGAGGACAGAGGTTGTAAGGACAAAAAATTCACTACCATCATACTGGCCGCCGGTGCCGGCAAAAGAATGTTCTCCCCGGTTCCCAAGATCCTCCATACAATTCTCGGTAAACCGATCATCGAATTCGTCGTTGAAATCGCCGAACGGATCGGCAGTGACCAGATCGTGCTTGTCGTCGGAAAACAAAAAAGTGAGGTTTCAAAGATCATTGGCAAACGCGTGACTTACGCTGTCCAACCAGTACCTTTAGGCACTGGTGATGCCGCGAGAATCGGACTGGCGCACGCGCGCCAGAGATCGGTCTTGATCCTATCAGGTGACGCTCCGGGCATCAAACCCGATACGCTGTGCCAGATGATATCGTTCCACGATCTTAAAAAAGCAGCGCTGACCGTGCTGACCTGCGCTTTAAACGACCCCGGCAGGTACGGGCGGATCGTGCGCGATCGTCGCAACCGGTTAAAAGAGATCGTTGAGCACAGTGACGCCACGCTAGTTCAAAAAAGGATCAGGGAGATAAACAGCGGCATGTACTTCGGACAGAAATCCGCGATGGCACGGGCAGTGGCTATGCTTACCGACCGCAACCGGCAGGCTGAATTCTACCTTACCGATATTGTCCGGCGCCTGATTGCGGCAGGGAAAACCGTGGTCGGTTACAAAACCGAGAATGAAGAAGAGATCCACGGCATCAACTCGCGTGTCGACATGGCGCGCCTGCGCGGTTACATCAAGCAGCGCTGGTTCGAGGAACTGATGCAACGTGGAGTTCACATCGAGGATCCGGATACGACTCAGATCGACCTGAGTGTCAAGATCGGGAGATTTGTCCACATCAGGCCGTACACTATGCTCGAAGGCACCACGGTTATCGCGAACCATGCCGTCATTGGACCGTATGTTTGGATAAAAAACGACAAGCGCATGCCGTTTAAGGGACAAAATGGTCGGTCACGGCGTCACGGTTCATGAACGAAATAACGCGCCACGCGAAATTTTGCGGTCGGATGCTCAAATTTAACGGCGGGAAGGCGGGGCTCTATATCCTCATCGCCGTCCTGCTGCTGTTTTCATTATCCGTGGTCGTCGTACGCCAAAACCGGGAATCCCCGGAGGATACATTTAAGAAAAACAGCCAGTTACGGATCGAGGTTCTCAATGGATGCGGGATCGAACGGCTTGCCCTTAAGGTTACCGATATACTGCGTGAACAGGGTTTCAATGTCGTGAAGATCGGCAATACCAGCGGCGAAGCCCACCAGGAAACGGTCGTCATCGAGCGCAGCAGCGAGAACATGGAACACGCGAAGTACTTCAGCCGCCGTATTGGCTGCGCTAATACCGGCAAAGACGTGGACCCGGTGCTCTATATCGATATAACGCTGATCCTGGGTCAGGATTATCAAAAATTATTCCCCGATGTCGCCAAAAAGTTCTAAGAAAGCAGCACCCACACAGGCGCTGGACCTGGCGAAAAAGCTGGCGGCCCTGCTGGCCGACAAAAAGGGCAGCCGGATCGTCATCTTCGATCTCAGAACGATATCGCCGATAACGGATTATTTCGTGATCGTTGACGGCTTGTCCGTTGTTCATAACCGAACGCTTGCCGATCATTTGATCAGCTGCGAGAAACCGGACCATATCGAAGGTATGGATTCCGGATCATGGGTTCTGCTCGATTACATCGATGTTGTCGTCCACATCTTTTTGGCCGAGACGCGGGTGTTCTATGGGCTTGAAAGATTATGGGGCGATGCCCCGCATATTGCGATCGAAGATGATTAGGGACGAAATAAAAAAGGTCCTCGAACAGGTGGTGGCCGGCGAAGAGTTTTTCATCGATTACGTTCCCAAGGGTAAAGCGGGCGATGTGTCCACTAACGTCGCCATGAAGATCGCGGCGCGCGATGGCGGCGATCCGATGCAGGTAGCGCAGTCGATCGCATCCCGTATCCAACAAGGAAATGATGCTATTATCGAACGAGTCATCGTCTACCCTCCCGGGTATATCAATATGACCTTAACCGCCGATTACCTGATCAAATGTTTTCGGGAAAGTGACCGTGCCCAGACCCGCGGCCAGCGTTTAAAAGTTTTAGTCGAGTTCGTCAGCGCAAACCCGACCGGACCGATCAACATCGTGAGCGCCCGGGCAGCCGCTTTTGGCGATTCTCTGATCAAGATCCTCAACGCGTTCGCCTTCGACGCCCAGGCAGAGTACTATGTCAATGACAGCGGCCGACAGATCGAGCTGCTTGCCGTCAGCGTCGAACAGCGAATGATGGAACTTGCGGGTAAGCCTATGCAGATACCGGATGACGGATATCACGGGACCTACCTTATTGATGTGGCGAAACAGGCCGTAGAAAAAGGACTGACGCAGCACGATGACATCAAAAAATTCGCCCTTGAGTACTTTGTGGAGAACCACCAGCATACCCTGCGTTCGTTCGGGGTCACGTTCGACTACTGGAAACGTGAATCGGTGGTTCGTGAGCATGGAGCCGTAGAACAGGTCTTAAAATCCCTGAAAGACAAGGATCTGACCTTTGAACAGGAAGGAGCGCTGTATTTCAGGTCGACCAAGTTTGAGGATAAGCGCGACCGGGTGATCGTCACCAGCGATGGCCGTTACACCTACCTCCTTCCCGATATCGCTTATCATCTGGACAAGATCAAACGCGGTTACGACCGGCTGATCACGGTGCTGGGACCGGATCATGCAGGCCAAGTGCCCAGCTTGATCGGCGGGATCCAGGCTTTTGGCCACCCGCGCGACATCCTGAAGGTGATTATTGTCCAGCAAGTAAAGCTGAAAAAAGACGGGATCGCCGTGACGATGTCAAAACGGGCTGGGACGTTCACTGCTCTGAACGAGCTGCTGGAGAAGATCCCAACCGACGTTGCCCGGTTCTTTTTCCTCATGCGTTCCTGCTCGCAGCATCTTGATTTTGACCTGGACCTGGCAATGAAGGATTCTGAGGAAAATCCGGTCTATTATGTCCAGTACGCCCACGCGCGTATCCAGAGCATAATCGCGCATGCCGAAAAGAGATCTACTTCGCTTGCTGCCGATGTCGATCTCTCGGTACTGCGGGAAACCGAGGAAATGGCATTGATTAAACATGCCGTTAGATTCCCCGAGATAATCGAGGACGCGGTACGCAATCTCGATCCTTACCCCATCACTTATTATCTTATCGAATTAGCTCGTTTGTTTCACGCTTTTTACCAAAAACATCGTGTGGTCTGCGATGAAGAGAGCCTGGCCCAGGCCCGTCTTTATCTGGTGCAACGCACGGCACTGGTGATAAAGAAGGGGCTCGAGCTGCTTGGTGTTTCATGTCCGGATCACATGTAAGGCAGTCAAAAAAGGAGATCACTGATGAATCTTACAAGTCTTCTTACGAAAGACCGTATCAATCTGGATCTTAAACCAGGCAAAAAAGATGACGTGATAAAAGACCTGGTATATTCGATAAAAAAAGCAGCCGATGCGGAACTGATAGTCTCCACGCTGCTGAAGCGCGAAGAACTTGGCTCGACCGGTATCGGCAAAGGGATCGCGATCCCCCACTGCCGGTCCCTGGTTGTCGATAAACTTGAGATATCGATCGGCCGAACTACTAAGCCGATCAATTATAACGCTATCGATAAAAAAGGAGTGTCCCTGCTGTTCCTTATCATCGCGCCGCCCCAGGACCCTGGGAACCAGTACCTCTTGACACTAGGTAAGGTTGTGCAGATCGCCAAGGAAATAACGAAGAACAACCTTATCTATAAACCCGCCACGCAGGAGGAATTTATAACGATGATCAACACCATCGAGAAAGACATCGGCAATAGGAGGTAGCATGTCGCACGTCACCGAGATGCACTTGAAATTGCTCTTTGATCTGGATAACCTGATCGCGGATATGGATGAACCGGCGTATAAAAAAATCGGGTTCAAGATCGAAGACGAAGCCAGTGTAACTCTCATTGAAACGAGAAATGAAATACTGAAAAAGATCCCGCGAGAACTAGCGGAGACTTATGAACGCTTGAAAAAACGCTACTCACGGGCTATCGCGCCGGTTGAGAACGGGTTTTGTTTCGGTTGTTTTCAGAAACTACCCACTGAGATGACCACCAAGAGGGATGAGATCCTGAATTGCCCTAATTGTGGTCGGATATTATACTGGCGAAAAAAGTAGCCATAACCTGCGGTCTTTTACGATAAGGACCGTAACCCATGGATAAAAACAGTTCCATCGTCGTACTCGTCGTATTGTTTTTCATGATCTTCAGCGTGGTCACCTTGAGGAACCGGGCCCTTATTGACTGGGATGAAGGCGTGTTTGCCGTACAGGCTCAATGGCTGGCGCACGGTTTTACCGCGGGTAAACCTTTTAATTTCCAAACCCCTCCCCTGTTCCAGGCTATCATCGCCATCTTTTTCCTGATCTTTTTCGATCATGGCTGGGTTCTGCCGTTACTGTCGATCTTATCATCAGGCGTGACCATAATCGTTCTTTATCATTTCACCCGGCGTTTATTCGACGGCATGACCGGTCTTTTTGCCGTGTTGTTGTTCATAACGACCGAGTATTTCCTTTTTTTCTCCAGATCCGGCCTCAGCGACGCCTTTTTCCTGCTCGTTTTTCTTACGGGCATGTTCTTTTTTTATCTGGGAATCACTGGTAATGATAACCGTTCGCTATTGATCGCCGGCGCGTGCTCGGTACTTGCCCTTTACACTAAATATTCAGGCTTCCTGCTGCCCCTGGTGTTCCTGATCATCGGTCTTAAATACCGAAAGACAGTGTCCTGGCGCTGGTGCCTATTCACCGTGATAATACCATTTGTATTATTTTTACCGTATGCCATCGTTTTTTTCAAAGCCGTATCGCTGCCGGGCATCTTTACCCGCCATGTTGCGGTTACCGGCATCCATCACCTGCAATTCCTGTATTATATAATGCGCTTTTCCACTGTACCTGCCGTCCTGGTCGTTATCGGTGCGCTGATCTATGCAGCACGACCAGCGCAGGGTTCTATCCGTCTGGATATCTTAAGAGAAAGCGCGATATGGCTTGGGATCCCGGCATTGATCGTGCTGATATTGGTAGGCTTCTACTATCCATACTTTCGCCTGGCATATCCTTTGGTCCCGATCATCTGCATGGCTGCAGCTTTTGTTCTGAACTCGGCAGGCCGTTTCAAATTCTACGGTCTTGCGCTTTGCCTGGCGGTCGCGGTCGTATCCGGTTACTCGACCTTGTCGTACAGTTCCGCAGTCCCGCGCCAGATCGCCGCCAAGGTAAATCAAGAAAGCAATCTGCAAAATGCTCGTTACGTGTACGTTATCACTCCTCCCAATGTCTATTTTTATATCAAGGGAACGATCCTGGTGCCGGAGACCAATCCTTCGACAAAAATATCAGCTCTTGCTGAGATCTATCGAAAAAACAATATGATAATGCACTACGATGATAACGAGCTTGACAGCGAAAATAAACTTGTCATTCTGTATTCCACCGTCTGTTCCATGATGAACATGGATGAGATAACTGAGCGTTTTGGCGCACGCCTTGTTGATTCTGTAGAATTCAAGGACGATCCAGTTTACTACCAGGATATCTTTAATCCTTTAAGAAACGAACGTCAGATTTATGAGTTGTTTGTCGTTGACCTGGAAAAGATAAAGCCCGGGGATCGACAGATGCTTTGGGACTTGGCCTTTAAGCCTCAGGTTGATGTTGTCAGGCTGGACCGCCCGTAGTTCATTGTTCCTCGTCGTCCATTGAATATTCAACGAGCAGGATCTGGTTTTTGCCCGAGGAATCAGCATATTTCGCGAACCGGTGCGGGAATTCCTTTTCGATCCAGAAATAGAATTTCATTTTTACGAAGATCACGCGCGGCATCATCATGACTTTCCAGCAGGAAAGTTCACCCACGGGCGTGTCGATAACCTCGGCGCCAATGACCGACAGGTCCGCGTTGATGACCATGAATTCGGGCACGTTGAGCCGAATCCGGTGCTTAAAATCTTTTGTGTAATTGAATCCCCTAAGCACAAAATCCAGAGTGTGGCGGTCAAAAATGGGGCCTTTTTCTTCATAGCTCGTCTTTCTGCCCTTGAAATTCACCATGAATTTGTTGCGTCGTTCAATACTTAACTCCCATTTACCCTTTACAAGTTTGTAAACATAAAGCGTCCGGAAATCAACCGTATCGATTATGACATCGATGAGACGATCGGAGACATAGCGCACGCGGTACCCGACGCTGTCCTTGTTAAGCGTCACCGTCAGTGTGCCCAGCTTGCCCTTGTCATTTGTCTGGTAGATAAAGGATTCGTGGGATGGTATCATCAAGCTGATGAGAAAAAAAAGCATGATCTATCGCTTATTTCGCAACAGCTTTTCGACGATACCGACCAGGTCCATTATGTCGTCGATCTCGAAGTCAGCGCCGGAATGGATCGTACCAAAGGTATCTCCATACCGAGCAAACACTGTTCTCATGCCGATGAGCTTGGCGCCCGTAATGTCTCGTTCCGCCCAGTCGCCGACCATGATAACTTCATGCGGCTTAACCTTAAGGCGTTTAAGCGCAGCTTTAAATGGCGCGGGGTCCGGTTTCCTTTTGCGCGTATCCTGGAAAGTGATAACCACGTCGAACATGTATTGCAGGTTCAACTGCGAGAGCCTGAGCCAAGCCTGCAGCCGCGGCGCATCGGTGACCACCGCCAGCTTCAATCCCATTTTCATCAGTTTCATTAGCGTGAGCTGGACGTGCGGGTACAGGACCAGGGCCGCTTCGCGGGCCCGACGGTATCCGATAATCCCGGCCGAATGGATGCGGTAATCGATCGTCCCCAATTCCTTGGTTAGGAACCTGTCAAGCACTCGTTGATCCTCGATCCCCTCTGCGCCGTAGATCGCATATATTTTTTCGCGCGCCTTGCGCTTGGAGATCTTCAAACCAGCGTCGATCATGGCATGGATCGCGGCATTTATGGAAGCGTCCTTCATAGCCATAAAGTCGACCAGCGTATTGTCAAGGTCGAAAATAATGGCTTTGATCATTGGAAAATATGATTACAGCGATAAGAAAAATGGATGACGGCGATAAAGAACATAATCAAAGAAGGCGTTATAGGTTCGCGCGCAGCAGGGCGGCGGCTCGTTCCGGTGATAGTCGGTTGATGTAAAAACCGGTGCCGAGTTCAAATCCGGTCGTCCGGTAGATCCTTGGGATGATCTCGATGTGCCAGTGGAAGTCCTGCTCGATCGTGGTCCAGTAGTCGGAACGCGGCAGGAGATTGGGACTGTCATTAAGGATCAGATTATAGGGCGGAATGCCGATCGTCCGGTCGAGCGAATTGAAGGTTTTTTTCAAAACGTAAGCCAGGTCATTGCATTCCTCGTCGGTTATGCGCTTGTACGAGAACGAATGGTTTTTCGGCAGGATCAGCATTTCGAAAGGGAACCGCGAGGCGTAAGGCGTGAAAACCACGAAACGGTCAGACTGGAATACTAATCGATCGCCAAATTCGATCTCTTGCTGTATGATATCGCACAGCAGGCATCTTTCTTTGTAGCTGTAATATTCAAAGGTCCCCTTCAATTTCAATTTTATACGTACTGGTGTTGCCGGCAGGGCGATCAGATCGGAATGCGTATGCGCGATGGTCGATGAACCGGCCAGGTGTCCGTGATTTTTGAAGATCAGGATGTAGCGCATGCGCTTGTCATTATGCAGGTCGGTGATGCGCGTGCGGTAGGTCTGCAGAACCAGCCGGATATCTTCAGGAGGAAGCTCAAAAATATTTTCCAAATGTCGAGGAGTTTCGATAATTACCTCGTTCGCACCGATGCCAGTGACCATGTCATACACACCCATGCCGAATTTTTTCAGTTCGCCTTCAATCCTTAAGATTGGATTGATGTTTGGTACGACCCTGACTTTCCAGCCGGGACCATTGGGCTTCGATGTGCTGTCGCGAACAGCGTAGATCTCCGGCGGCGTTTGGGATTCGTTGCCCTCATCGAACGGGCAGGACTGCACAATTTCTGGTTTTTCATGCGGGATCTCGGGGATGTCCGTATTATCGGGATCGATTATCACCCAGGTATCGGTCACGATATCGCGGCGGACTTCGGACATGGCAGTGGTTATATTGAAACGAACCCTGGATTATTCAACTGTGACGCTCTTTGCCAGGTTCCGGGGCCGGTCCACATCGAGACCTTTCATCGTAGCGATATAGTATGCGAGGAGCTGCAGAGGGACGACGGCGACGATCGGCGACAGATACTCGGTGCCTTCGGGTATGGTGATGACATACTTGCTCATATTCCTGGTCTTCGTGTCGCCTGCGCTGATAACGCTGATGATCATGCCCTGTCGGGCTGATACTTCTTCGATATTACTGTACATCTTTTCGTATACGCTGGACTGGGGATTAATACAGACGACCGGCATTTTTTGGTCGATCAACGCGATCGGTCCATGTTTCATCTCGCCCGCAGCATAACCGGTCGCATGAATATACGATATTTCCTTTAATTTTAGCGCACCCTCAAGCGCCGTCGGGTAGTTTATGCCGCGCCCCAGGAACAAAAAATCCCGGGCGTTGTAGAATTCGCCCGCAATCTTTTCAACGAGGCTGGCATTGTCCAGGATCTCCTTCAGGTAATCGGGTATTCGCTGGATCGACGATAGGTGGTCAGCAAAGTCCCGGCTGTTAACAAAACCGCGTACATGACCGAGATGAAGGCTGAGCAGGTACAGGTCGAGAAGTTCGGCGGTGTAGGCTTTGGTGGAGGCAACGCCGATCTCGGTGCCGGCCATGATTGTGATATTGTTATCCGACTCGCGGTAAATACTCGACTGCGCAACGTTGACCAGTGATAGGACTTTCAAAAAGCGCGTCTTGGCTTCGCGCAGTCCAGCCAGCGTGTCCGCCGTCTCTCCTGACTGACTGATCGCCATGACCATTGTATCGCCGTTAAGGACCGTGTCACGGTACCGGAACTCGCTCGAGATATCAACATCGGTCGATATCCGAGCGAACCGCTCGATCAAGTATTTCCCCACAACACCGGCATGCCAGCTGGTGCCGCAAGCCTGGATGAAGATCCGGGACAGGTTGCGGATCTCGCGTTCAGTCAGCTTTAGATCCGTGCCCAGATTGATCTTGCCATCACTGATCCGTTCCTGGATTATACCCTGCATGATCGCGGGCTGTTCGAATATTTCCTTTAACATGAAATGAGGATAACTCCCTTTATCGATGTCCGTGATCTTGATCGTCACCTTGCGTGGCTTTACAGCGATCGGTTCCCCCTTGAAATTGGTGACCGTACAGCGACCCGGCGCAATCAAGCTGACCGTATCATTGGGCATGTCGATGACCTCGTCAAAGATCGAAAGCAAACCCGAGAAGTCGGACGCCAGACCGGCTTCGTCGGCATTGAAACTACAGACCAACGGCGCGTCATGCCGCGCGCCGATGATCTTATCGGGCTCTCCCGAGTAGATGACCGCAAAGGCGAAATTGCCGATCAACTGCGCCACGGCACTGCGTACCGCTTCGTATAGACCGCGGCCGATATTGTCTTCGATCAAATGGACGATAACCTCGGAATCGGTGAAGGAACGGAAGATATGACCTTTTTCTTCCAAACTTTCTTTGAGTGAAATATAATTTTCGACAATGCCGTTCACGACCAGGGCGATCTGCTCGTTACAGTCAAGGAACGGATGGGTGTTCATTTCATGCGGAATGCCGTGCGTGGCCCACCGTGTGTGACCGATCCCGACCTTGCCCTTCACGGGTTCACGTTTAATCAGCGCGTCGAGTTCGCTCAGTTTACCAGGGACCTTGCGGATCGCCAGCTCATCATGCTCGATGACTGCGATACCGCTGGAATCGTAGCCCCGGTACTCGAGACGCCACAGGCCGCCCAGCAGCACGCTGGCAACGTCCCGGCTTCCCACATAACCGACAATACCGCACATTGGGAATTATACCGAATATCGAGGTTGTGTCAACATTGGGATCCAGACCGGGAATTCAAGCCTTGATGGTTTTCTCGTAATCCTCGAATTCGCGGATCATCCGTCTTTTTTTGAACGCTGCCCTGCGCTCATCCGGCAAATGTTCCAGGATGTCGTTCAGGACCTGCCTGGCCTCCTGATGATTTTTCATGGTTGCCGAGGGATCACCGCGGTAGTAAGCGACCTCGCTTGCATAAAAACGCATGAGAAATAACGTTTCCTGGTCGACGTCGAATGTCCTGCGCACGCTTTCGGCTGTTTCTAGCAGTTTTGTGGCTTCCTGGATATGCGAGACCATCAGTTTATGGTCTTTGAGCGCCATCATGACCTTGGTCTTCACCTGCTGCAGGATGGAACTCAGGGCGATCGTATTCTCACCGGTTTCCCGGCTGGCTTCACGAATGCCGGCGCACATATTGAATGCCGCATCATAGTCTCCCTCGACGCGGTGCACTTCAGCCAGACTGAGGAGGACGTTCAGTTCCATGATCCGGCTGTTGAGGGCTTTGAAGATGCCCGCCGCCACGGTCAAATATTCACGGGCATTTTTATTGTCGCCCCGTTCCAGGGCAAGGGTACCCAGGCCGTAGTTCCCGTAACCGTTGCCAAGTTTATTATTGATCCGAGCATTGATCGCCAGGTATTCGCGATAATGTTTTTCCGCCTCATCAAAATCGCCTAGCTCATAATAGGTATCTCCGATGTTATAGGTCGATATGGCCTGTGCCAGTAGATTGCCGGTCTTCCGGTCAATGTCATTTGAGCGCTGAAGGTATTCCAGAGATTTCAGATAGTCGCCGCGACTGCTATAGTGGCCGCAAATGTTATTGTAGATAACCCCCTGGCCGGTCATGTCATCGAGCAGCTCATAAAGCTTGAGCGCCCGGTTGTACGATGCGAACGATCTTGCGGTCGTACCCAGGTGCGAATATATGGACCCCAGGATATTGTAGATCCGCGCCAGCAAACTGCGGTATTCGACGGTCGTGGCATCGGTCACGCTTGTGGCCGCTTTTTCCAGGATCTGGCGGGATTCTTCATAATCGCCGCGCAGGTAGTGGACCCAGGCGATGCCGATCCGGATCTCGAGTTTTTCGGTCTCCGGACGACCGATAAGTTCCTGGTTCGCCATTTCATAATGACCAAGCGCCGACGGATAGTCGCTGATGCGCTGGTATGTATCCGCAATGCTGCAGTACAGCGCAGCACGGCGTGCCGGGTCCGACGTCAGTTCAAGCGCCTTGGCGTACATGGCAAAGGCATCGTCGTTCTGCCCGGTCAGCGCGTAGATGTCGCCGAGCTTGGATATGACGCTGGCCCGCAGGTCGGCGGTTTCGGATCGCTCGCCGATCACCTTCATGACCGACAGGTAATAGGCGGTAGCTTCAAGGCTGGCATACCTTTTCCTGGCCAGGTCGCCCGCCTTGATCCCGTAATCAATGGTCTTGTCGGTTCGATCTGTTTTGCTGTAATGTTCAAAGAGCAGTTCATAGAATTCGGGCAACCGGTCGGCATAGATTTGTTCTATCGCGGTGCTGACTTTCAAGTGGAGTTCCTTCAACCGGCGGGCGGACAGGGTTGAATATATGACCTCCCTCACGAGCGCGTGGCTGAAGGAAAATTCATCATTATTCACGGTATATATGTATCCGCTTTCACGGATCCCGTTGATCAGTTCTTCAGCGTTCTCCCAAAAGGCCGTAATGCGCTTGAGAATGCCCAGTGAGAACGTGCGGCCTATGACCGCCATCTCGCTCAGGATACCCTGGGCATCGCGGTTCATGGTGTCGAACCGTGCGCGGATTATGCCCTCGATCGAATATGGAATCTCCATCTGCATGGCGGTCTCCGTACCCAGCCATTCCTCGCCCTTGCGGAAGATGATGCCGCGGGAGATCAACAGCTTTAACAGCTCTTCCAGGTAGAACGGATTGCCTTCTGATTTCGTCACCACTTCGCTGATCAACCGCTCGGAGACCCGCGGGACTTGCAGCAGGTTTTTTGATATTTCCTTGGTTTCTTTAAGGTCCAACCTGGTCAGCGAGATCATGACGACGGGTATCGTTTTTTTTATCTCTTCAAGGGTCCGGGCGAAAAGCTCTTCCTTTTCCTGACGCGAGATCATGATCATTAACGCCGGCATGTCAGGCATTGTTTCGATCATGAATTTGAGCATATCCAGGGTTGATGAATCTGCCAGGTATAGATCGTCTATGCAGTAGACCGTCGGGTTTGAAAGCGCGTAATTCCCCAGCAACATGGCGATCGCAATATGCGTCTGCAGCCTGATCTCCTTAGGGTCAAGATGCTTGATCCTGGTTTCGTGGTGCGGTTCCAATTTGATCGCAAAGAGATTGGCGATATAGGGAAAGACTTCCTCCGATCGGTCTCCGGTCAGCTGCTCGATCGTCCGCAGCAGCTTGGCGATCAGCGATTTTTCAGTATCATCGGGCGTGATCGCGCAAAGGTCCTTGATGATCTCGATGAACGGGAAGTAGAGCATCTCCCGGTATGGCGAACACCGGCCGACGCACCAGTTTATGCTCTGGGCTTTTTCCAGCGAGAATCCCAGCGAATAAGTGAACAGTTCTTCGATCAGTCGCGATTTTCCGACTCCCGCTTCACCGAGGATGCAGACCGTGCTGCCTTGGCGATCGAATAGAGCATTGATCAGACCGCTTAGAATCCGCAGCTGTGCTGCCCTGCCGACCATCGGCGACTGCAGCCCTTCGATACCGCGGCGCTTGATGAATCCGGTCTTCATGGCGTCCACGGTGAATACCGACACGGCCTTGCGCGATCCCTGCGGCAAGAATTCCAGGGGTTTGCCGAATTCGAAGACCGGTCGGGTGAGCTGGTAAACCTCACTGCTTACCCTGATCTCGCCGGGGACCGCTGATTCCATGATTCGGGCCGCGATATTGACGGCGTCGCCGATCACGGTATATTCGCTCTTGATATCGGAACCGACTGAACTCGCGAAGATGCGGCCCATATTGACGCCGATCTTGACCTGACACGGCATTGACGCCCGGGTCGCTGCGTCGCATGTCTTTTTGCGCATCAACAACGCAGCGCGGACAGCGCGCTCGGGATCATCTTCGTGCGCAGTGGGAACGCCGAAGGTCGCCATCAGCACTTTGCCTTCATGCTTGTCGACATGCCCCTCGTAAAGTTTAACCGCATCGTCCATGACCAGGTTGATTGATTTTATGATGTCGGCGTAATCTTCCGCGTCGGCAACCTGCTCGAGGCCGGTTATTTGAGCGAAAAGAACACAGCAGGGCTTTACCTGGGCTTCTTTGATCGTTCCCATTGCATTAAAACCTCATGGTTTTCCTTGATCGCAAAATAATTCATTTTATAGTTCGGGTCTTTTATCCGGTCGCCTTTTGATTTTATATCCTGGTACGCTTTTTCCAGATATTGATCCGCATCGCCGTTTTGGTCCAGCGCGGACAAGATCCGGTAATGGGTGTAAAAGACCGCGGCCCTGCTGCCTTCCAGCTCCGCGAGTCGCTGCAGTTTCGAGGTTGCCTTTACGGAAAGTTCCAAGGCTTTGTTGCGATCGCCCGTGTCAAGGCATATCGCGGCATAATTCGACAGGCCGAGAACCTCACAGCCGGCATACTTGGACTCGATCGCGAAGGCTATGCTCTTCTCTGACATCTTTTTCGCCATTTCGCTTTGGCCCAGCAGATGCAGGATGCGGGCGTAGTGATTATAATAAAAAGCAAGGTGGTTTTTTATCCGCAACTGCTCCAGTATTTTCAGGCATTTCTCCAGGTTCACTTGAGCGTCGTCAAATTTTCCGATCCCGATATAGCAGTCAGCCATGTCGCCGAGATGGAGTGCCACCCCTTCCAGGTGTTTGATCTCTTCGTCGATCTTCAGGGCCACGTTGAAATGTTCCAGTGCCTTCTCGTAATAACCCAGATCGGTGAGCGTTATCCCCATATTATGGTAGACATCTCCTTCACCACGCCGGTTCTGTATTTTCTTGTTGATCTCAAGAGCCTGGCTCAAATATGCCAGTTCCTGGTCGTAATCTCCCAGGGTATAGCTGACATTACCCAATTTTCTCAGCATCTCGGCCTTGAAAACCTCGTCGCCGATCATGATGGCGATCTTTAATGCCTCGTTGTACATGGCGCGCGCATCATGGTAGCGACTTAGATCAAAATAAAGGTTGCCGAATTCCGCCGTGAGGTAACCAAGAGAAACAGTATCGCCGTTGCGTTCGAACAGCGCTTTTGCACGATGGTAGTTTTCAAGAGCCTTATCGACCTCGCCGAGCCTTTGGCTGACCACGCCTAGTTTTTCATACGCAGTCGCTTCCAGTTTCGAGTCGACAATTGCCTGCGCCCGCTGCAGCATCCGCGTGAACAACTCCCCGGATTCACGCAGTTTCCCCTGGTTGTAGTGGATCAAACCCAGCCTTTGCAGCACGAACGGCGTTTCCTCCTCCTGCAGCAGCGATTCATAAATAATGATGGCCGGTGCGTAATCGGCGATCGAATCATGATAAAATCCCATGGCCTGTCTTGCCGCATAGCGTTGCTCAGCACTACCCGACCCATCGGCCAGCGCGATCAGACGCTTGACTGCCTCCCTTTCCCCTTCCCGGTCACCCATCCGGTTTAACAGGTTTGCTTTCTTGAGCAAAAGCTCGAATGTCCTGGCCGGCTCGACGCTTTCGGCCAATGTAAGCGCGGTGGAATATGCCTCTATCGCCTGCTGGGTCATGTGGGTATCTTCAAGATAGTGCGCCCATTGCACCGTGAACACGAACGCCTTCTCGTTGTGCCCGGCTTTTTGGAAGTGATAAGCGATCAGCCCGGTTGAATCGACGAGCGGCATGTTCTGTTCAAGCGCCTTCGCCACTTCGCCATGGAATTTTTGACGCATTTCCTTGGACAGGCGGGCGTATAGCTCATCCCGGATAATAGGCGTCTTGAAAAAGACCCGATCGCTGTCCAGTTGGATCAGGTTGTCGTTCATGCAGAATTTCACGAATTCGTTGTAATCGGGGAGCAACAAGCGCAGGATCTTCTTGTTTATTTCGTATCCATAGACGGAAAATATGGACAACCCCCACAGGTAGTTGGCCGGGATCGTGTCGATAATGTAGCCGGCGAGTTCGCGCAACCGGAAAGGCAGCACGATCTGCCTGGGGTTTTTCCCCAGGTGGAATTCATGGAGTATGTAATGGCACGATTCTTCCAGGTAGAGCGGATTGCCCTGGGAGAGTTCGATCACGCGCTGGGCAAGTTCGGACGGCAATTCGATTTTTTCGGTCAGGCTATCCACGATCTGTTTCGCATGATCGCTTGAAAGCGGTTGAAGCGTCACCATCTTTGGGGGCGCAGCGGCGCTCGTGCTGAGCGCATCCAGCACCTGGCGGGACCGGCTGCGGGTCTCGATGACCAGGGTCAGCGCGTGGCTCTGCATGTTATTCACGAGGTATTTTAGGTATTCAAGTGAATCGGTGTCGATCAAATCGATGCTCTGGAAAACCAGGATCAGCGGTTTGCGTCGCGACTCGTTGAACAGGATTTGGGTAAAGCTTTCATACAACTTCAGACGATAGCGATCGTCGGAAAGCTCCTGCGTTTTTTCAAGTGTGAAGTCGGCGTTCAGCGTGCGGATCACGCGCACGATACTGCCATAAGGTCCGCTGCTGCCGCTGCCCAAAAACGAAATGACGTGGATGTTGTAACCGTCATTCTGGTTCAATGCCCTCAGCGATTCGTGGATGAACCTGGTTTTGCCGATACCGGCCGGGCCCGTGATCACGATCAATTTTTCCTGGCAGTTCAGAAACCCGGTGAATTGGTTGAACTCTGGATCGCGGTCAAGGTATTCGGTCTGGTATTCCTGAAGCAATGTCTTTTCACTCTGCAGCTTCCAGTATTGATATCCACCTTCCTTTACTTCCTTGTGATCGAACAGGAGCTTATTCATTTCGCAGCAATTCCTGTTTAGACAAATATCACCCGCTTCGCCCAGCGCTTCGAGGTGCGATGCTTCCTCAATGACCGGACCGTACAGGTCAATGCCTTCGATAATGACCTCTCCGGATGCGACGCCGACATGCACGCCGACCGGATAGGCGAACATCTTGGCCGCTTCACGGACGCGCAGGGCCGCGATCAGTCCGTAATACGAATCCTTGCCGCGCGCTTTTGGAAAACCAAAGACTGCCATGACCCGGTCGCCTTCGTGGCGCAGCACCGTGCCTCCATAGCTGTGGATTATTGAATCGATAACGTTGTAGCAATTGTTGATGAAATCAGTCGTTGCTTCGGCGCCCAACTCGTCAGTAAGGCGGGTGAAGCCGGCAAGGTCTGCGTACAATACTGTGACCAGCCGTTTTTCCTTCATAGACAAATATTATAACCATTCTGAAAAATATTACAAGATATTGAAATTAACAATGGATTTTCAGATAATCTACAAGTAGTAGTTGGGGTAATTATCTACATAAATAAAAACATTATTTCATTACAGTGAATTTTTAAAGCAATGTCCTTTGGCCAATATTCAGTATAGCGAAATATACACCGGCATTTATTATGTATTTTGCACATTTCCACCTCCACGCTACTTATTATATTCTAAGCGCTAAATGAGAAATGTCAAGATATAATATGAAGGCCTATGGAACGCGGTTTTTTAGGTTATACTGGTAGGAAGGAGGCATTATGAATTACATTGGCATTGATTTGCATCGTAAGTTTTCGCAGGTTCACGTATATGATCC
>Ga0299912_10000047_pt1 | contig 138580 bp, 118 predicted proteins | sample RVTome_2_FD_207667 | JGI IMG/M metagenome (GOLD analysis project Ga0299912, IMG submission 207667) | Soil microbial communities from uranium-contaminated site in the Upper Colorado River Basin, Wyoming, United States - RVT95D214 (version 2) ... | reverse complement strand
TAAACCATATGCCTTCACATCGGGGCGGTGGGATTTGAACCCACGACCTCTTGGTCCCGAACCAAGCGCGCTAAGCCGCTGCGCTACGCCCCGGTTTACGGCGAAACATCGAAGTTGAGAAGATGGGAAGATATGAAGTCATGATAAAAAATCCCCCTCGTATCCTCTTAGCTTCCTAACCTCATAACCTCAATCTTTATCCCCCCAGCTCTTCTTCCCGACAAGTTTTACGAATGTGCAGTCAAAGATCTCTTTCCTGTAAATATGTCCTTTGTGCTTCTTTATCTGATTCAAAACCTGGTAATGCTCCCCGCCGATCGGGATGATAAGCCTTCCCTTATCCGCCAGCTGGTCGACCAACGGCGTCGGCAGATCAGGCGCGCCTGCCGTCACAATAATGCCGTTATACGGAGCATATTGGGGCCAACCACAGGATCCATCACCAACGAAAAAAGAAACGTTGCGTATCTCGAGCTCATTGAGCACCTTCCGCGCGATGTTGCTAAGTTCCATTATCCTTTCTACCGTATAGACTTTTGCGCACAACAGTGAAAGGATCGCGGTCTGGTAGCCCGAGCCGGTCCCGATCTCCAAAACCACGTCCTTATTGTTCAGCTCGAGCAATTCTGTCATCGCGGCCACGATATACGGCTGCGATATAGTCTGCCCCTGTCCGATCGGCAAAGGATAGTCATTATGCGCCTGATGATAATAAGTCTTTTCCACGAACATATGCCTCGGAACGGCAGTCATGGCGCCCAGTACTCTTTGGTCCTTGACCCCCCTGGCAGCGATATGTTCTTTTACCATCCGCTCCCGTTCCAGTTTCCATTCCTTCACCTCGATCATCGGACGATAAAGAATAACGAAAAACAACAATAAGTCAAGACATAGAATGGTTGATCGTTATACGGCATGGCGGCTCGTATCGTTATACGTGCTTCGTTTATCGTCTTTTTTTCCTAATTGTTAAACGGGCGGCGATGCCCATTAACGACTGACGATCCTTTAGGGTGTTGACTTTTTTATAAAAATGTGCATAATATTTTTCTATGGCTTTAACTAGAGACGAAGCACTGAAGATGCTAAGCGAAAAGCTGAAAAATCGTAATCTTTTCAAGCATTGCCTGGCAACCGAGGCCTGTTTGAAGGAATTAGCCCGACATTTCGGCGAAAATGAGGATATTTGGGGTGTGACCGGGCTTTTACATGACATCGATTACGAGGAAACCGCTGCTGAACCGATCAGGCATGGCATTATCGGAGCAAATTATCTGGAAAGCAAAGGATTAAATTCCGAGGTCGTATACGCGGTTAAAGTCCATGCCGGACACCAGCCGGCAAAGTCCAAATTAGACTGGGCATTGTTCGCGACCGACCCCCTTACCGGGCTGATCGTAGCCTCTGCCCTGATGCATCCGGACAAGAAACTCGCTTCACTGGATATTGAATTTATTGTGCGCCGGTTCAAGGAAAAAAGGTTCGCGGCGGGCGCGAACCGCGACCAGATCAGCACCTGCACTAACCTGGGTCTGGAACTGGAGCCGTTCATCGGTATCGCCCTTAAGGGAATGCAGTCCATAGCCGGTGACCTCGGGTTATAGAACCTACGGAGTTTGATTGAAAATGAAACGGCGCCCGACATTTGAAAATATTATTTTTGATCTTAAGCGGTACTGGCAAAGCAAGGGATGCCTTATATTTGAACCGTATAATTCCGAAGTGGGAGCCGGTACTTTTAATCCAGCGACTTTTCTCAGAGTCCTTGATAAAAAACCATGGAACGTCTGTTATGTGGAGCCGTCAAAACGGCCCCGCGACGGCCGGTACGCGGAAAACCCGAACCGGGTCCAGCAGTTCTACCAATTCCAGGTGATCATGAAACCCGCGCCCGAAACCATCCAGAGAATATACCTTGAATCGCTTGAAATGCTTGGCTTCAAGCTCAGCGAACATGAGATCCGTTTCGTGGAAGACGACTGGGAATCCCCGACCCTGGGTGCCTGGGGTATCGGATGGGAAGTGTGGCTTGACGGTCTTGAGATCACGCAATTCACTTATTTCCAGCAGTCCGGCGGTATCAACCTTTCGCAGACGCCCATCGAGATAACTTACGGCATTGAACGGATCTGCATGAATATCCAGAAGGTCGATTCGATCTTTGAGATCAAATGGAATGACCGCCTTACCTGGGGCGATGTGTACCGTGATAACGAGATCGAGTTCTCGGCATACAATTTCGTGCACGCGAACCAGAAAATGCTCCATGAGCTGTTCGATCGGTACGAAACCGAAGCCCGGAACCTTTTTGACCACAAGCTGATCCTGCCTGGATACGACTATACGATAAAATGTTCCCATGTTTTCAATCTACTTGAAGCCAGGGGCGCGATCAGCGTTTCGGAGCGGGCGAAGATGATAGGCCGTGTCCGGGCGCTGGCGAGCCGGGCTGCTCAGCTCTATGTTGAAAAACACGACGCGGAAGACACCCAAACTCATACTAAACCTGAACCGGTTCCTGATAAGGTAGAACCGCAACCAGGACCCGAACAATGATCGACTTTCTGATCGAGATCGGGTTCGAGGAATTCCCGCCGTCGTTCCTGCCCGTATCTGCCCATGAGCTGACCGCTAAGATCGAAGCGCTCCTAAAAAAGGAGAAGATCTTTTACCGTACGATCCGCACTATCTACACGGCGCGCCGCATGGGCGCGATCGTCCTGGGATTGACCAGAAAACAAAAACCCCAGGTAATCGAAGTGCAGGGGCCGCCCGCCAGGATCGCGTACGATAAAGAAGGCAAACCCACTGAGATGCTTGCCGGCTTCATGAAGTCCCACGACCTCAAACCCGGTGATGTCAAAACCGTCAAGACCGCCAAGGGTGAATACATCGTGGGCACGAAGCACGTTGCCGGCAAAACAACGGAAGAGATACTGGGCAGTGAACTGCCCCAGATCATCAGGTCGCTGGAATTTTCCAAGACCATGGTATGGAATGACAGCGGGGACCGGTTCCCGCGGCCGGTGCGATGGATCGTCGCCCTGCTTGACCGCAAGCCGATAAAGTTCAAGATCGCGGGCATCCAGTCAGACCGTTATTCAATACCCAATTTTCATTTTTCGTTCAACCCGATCCGCCTGGAAAAACCGCGGGAATATCTCACATCGTTACGGCACGGCGGCGTGGTCGCTGATCCCAACGAACGGAAAAAGATCATCCAGAAACAGATCAATGATCTGGCGGCGAAATTAAAGGGCGAGCCGCTCTTTGACGCGGCAATGATCGAAGAGATCAACTGCACGATCGAATATCCGGACGTGGTCAGCGGCGAATTCGAAGAACGCTACCTGGAACTGCCGCCGGAAGTGCTGTTCACCACCCTGAAAGCCCTGGGAAACCTTGTCTGGATCAAGGACACAAACAAATTCATCTGCGTTTTCAGCGCCAAGCGCCGGGCCGCGGACAACATCGGAGCCGGATACGGCAAGGTCCTGCGATCCCGCCTTTACGATGCTCACTTCTATTACCAGAACGACCTAAAACTGACCATCGATGCGATGTTAAAACATAGCCAGAGTATGCTCTGGCTTAAAGATTTCGGCAGTATTGCCGATAAAGCAAAGCGTCTAGCCCGGTTCACCGCAACCTTTGAGGCTCCCGGGATCGATCCTGATGCTTTAAAACAAGCAGCCGAATTCTGTAAGGCGGATCTGCTCTCCAATATGGTGCGCGAAAAGGAATTTACTTCTTTACAAGGAATAATGGGGGGATACTACGCTCAAGCTGCTGGCAAAGGCGACAAAGCCGCACTCGCGATCAAAGAACATTACTTACCCCGTTTTATCGGAGACGATCTGCCAAGCACGATCGAGGGCGTTATTTTATCGATCGCTGACAAGATCGACAATGTCGCCGCCGCTTTTCACACCGGGCAAAAACCTTCCAGTTCTTTTGATCCATTTGGCATCCGAAGGAATGGCTACGCAGTTGTTAATATGATCGATGCCAATGCTTTGAATATTTCGATAAAGGATGCGATAAAAAAGTATGTCGGTCTGCTGCCATCACCATTAGAGAACGTGGCGGTCGCCCCGATCATAGAATTTTTCGATGAGCGGATCGACCGTTACCTTGAAGATCTGGGCTTCCGTTACGATGAGATCAAAAGCGTGCTGCCGGCCTCAAAGGGTAATGCCTATGATGCCCGGCGCCGGTGCGAAGCGCTCAAAAACTACCGCGACAAACCTGAATTCGAGCAGCTCGTGATCGGCCAAAAACGCGTAAGGAACATCCTTAAAGGCAAACCAAAACAGGACAGCGTGAACCCGGAACTGCTGCAGGAAAAAGCGGAGAAAAAGCTTTATGAGCAGGGGCAGGAGATAAGCGGAGCGATACAGCCCCTTATCGAAAAGCAGGAATATGCCACCGTGCTCGACCGGCTCCTGTCCATGAGGCCGGACATCGATAAGTTCTTTGACGATGTCCTGGTGATGTGCGAGGATATGAATTTGCAGAAGAACCGCCTGGCGTTGGTCAGTTTCATAAACCAGCTTTTCATTCAATTCGCCGATCTATCGCAGATCGTGATTGGAACTGAGGATAAAAAGGGAAAATAATGCCAAATTACAAAATCTCCCGATTTCATCATTCAACTCCTTTATACCAAGGAATCGGGATCCCGTTTCACGGGACAAATTTGAAAAAGCAATGAAGAAAACCTCATTATCGCAAGTGCAAAAGGACGCCGTTGGCAAGACCATTGAGACCTGCGGCTGGGTGCAGCGGATCCGAAACCTTGGCAGCCTGCTTTTCATCGAACTCAAGGACCGCACTGCGGTCCTGCAGCTTGTCATCGATACCCAGAAACACAAGGGCGCGGCAGATCTCGGCCTTCAGGACTGCATCTGGGTCAGCGGTGCAGTGCGGGAACGGCCGCAGAACCAGAAGAACACGAAGATGATGACCGGCGATGTGGAGCTCGTCGTGGAAGACCTTAAAACGCTGGCGAAGTGCAAAACGCCTCCGTTCGTGGTCGAAAATGACGTAAAGGCGGGCGAGGAACTGCGACTGCGTTACCGTTACCTCGACCTGCGGCGCGAGGTTATGCAGAAAAACCTCGTTTTCCGGCACAAGGTCGTGACCGCCATCAGGGAATACCTTAACAGCCGCGATTTCCTCGAGATCGAGACGCCGATCATGACCCGTGCCATGCCCGAAGGAGCGCGCGACTATCTGGTGCCATCGCGGCTTTACCCCGGCAAGTTCTACGCGCTCGCCCAATCACCCCAGATGTACAAGCAACTCCTGATGGTCGCCGGATTTGAACGTTATTACCAGATCGCGCGGTGCATGCGCGATGAAGACCCGCGCCACGACCGCCAGCCCGAACACACGCAGATCGATATCGAGATGTCGTTCGTGAACGAAGAGGATATTTACCGCCTGGTCGAAGGGTTGTTCAGTTTCATATTCAAAAAAGCGCTGGGTCAGGACCTGGTGATACCTTTCCCCAGGTACGCGTTCCTGGACGTGATCGCTAAATACGGATCGGATAAACCCGATATCAGTTTCGGGCTCGAGATCAAGGACTACAAAGAAGCATTCCAAAACGTTGATTTTGCTCCGTTCCGGAACAAGCAGAACACCAGGGGCATAGTCATCCCGGAAGCGTCGAAGATATCAAGGAAGATCCTTGAGGAATTCGGCGCGCTTGCTAAAACCAAGGGGCTGGAGAACATATACTGGGTCAGGAAAGAAGAAAATTTCAGCGGCAGTATCGCCAAGATCATCGACTGGAACGTGGTAAAAAATATCGATCTGATGAACGGCAGTTTATTGATACTGGCCACGGGCGACGCCAGAGTGTTCTTGCTGCTCGGGGAACTGCGCAACCGGATCGCGGACCAGCTCGACTTAAGGCAAAAAGGCTTTCACTTCCTCTGGGTTCACGATTTTCCGCTCTTTGAGCGAGACGAAAAGACCGGCACGATCGTTCCCTGCCACCACATCTTTACTCAACCCAAGGAAGAAGACCTGCAATTTATTGACACTGATCCGGTCCGGATGCGCGGCCGGCAGTACGACCTGGTATGCAACGGCAACGAGCTGGCTTCGGGCAGCATCAGGAACCACAACCGCCAGCTTCAGGAAAAGCTGTTTTCGATAATCGGTATTGACAAACAGACCGCGGGGGCGAAATTCGGCCTGCTCCTGGATGCGCTGGAGTACGCGGCGCCGCCGCACGGCGGCATCGCGCCGGGTATAGACAGGATCTGTATGGTGCTGGGTAATATCCCTAATATCAGGGAAGTGATCGCGTTCCCGAAAACAACACAGGCTCAAGGGCTGCTGGAGAACATACCGGATGTCGTCGATCCCCAGCAGCTCAAGGATTTACACCTCAAAATAGAAGAATAAATCCTTGATTCCAAATTGCAAATGCCAAATGAATTACAAATAAATATAAATGCTTAATGTCAAAATCACACCTCTCCTTTTTCCTCCCCCTCAAGGGGGGAGGGTAAGGGTGGGGGTGAATATTTTCTGTTTACAAAATTTGGAATTTTACCTTGATTTGAAATTTGTTATTTGATATTTGGCATTGCTAGCCCTGATTTGTCACTCCTGTGTAAACAGGAGTCCAGGATTTAAAACATATGGATTCCCGCCTTCGCGGGAATGACAGAACAGAGTTTTTTCGGACTACGGTCTACAATCCTACCTTATCACCGCAATCTTGGTAATATCATTCCCCATACCGCGGGTCATCAGCACGCAGTAGTACAATCCGCTGCCGGCATCCAGGCCATCATCATCTTTTCCGTTCCACATGAAAGCAGCGTTCGGTGACAGGGGATCTGTGTCGGCATAGATCCCGGGGCCAAGCTGTCCGGTCCCCACGGGACGCTCTTCTTTTATCACTAACCGGCCATTGACCGCATAAATACGGAATTCAACGCTGGTCGCGTTTTCCAGTTTAAAGGGCAGGTAAATGAGCGGCTGCTGGGTGATGATAAAGGGGTTGGGGAACGGCGTCAGGAAATGATTTCCCGTTACCGAATCCCAGTGCGGCGGGCTTTTATAGAACGCGGCCAGCACATCGGGCCAGCCATGCCCCATGCTGTCATTCGGCGTTTCGGCCAGGCTCGCGGTCGAGCAGAGCGCGTTAGTCACCGAATCCGGCGTCCAGTTTGGATGTCCCTCGAGCAGAAGCGCGCACATGCCGGATACCAAGGCTGCAGCGCCCGATGTCCCGAACGAGTAAAGGTAAGAATTCTGGGAATCGGGGTCCACGACCACCGGTGCGGCGCACAACGAAACTATCTCCGGTTTCCTCAGGGTCTGGTCGCTTGTCGAATACCCGGCATAGGCGATCGTACCCTGGCTTTCCCATTTCGCGTGGTTGAACAGCGTATCAATGCCGCCGACCGTTATAACACCCTCGGCATCGCCCGGTACGACGATCTGCGGCGGCGTGGGCTGGGCAAAATTACCCGAAGAATTAACAATGATGACGCCGCGTTTCACGGCTTCCGTCGCGGCTATCGACGCCGCCGATGTCCGACCGTCATAATCTTCAGGCCACTGATACCAGCTGGTGTATCCCAGGGAACTGGATACGATATCGGCTCCCTGGCTTTCGAGCCACTCCAGCCCCGCGATCCACGTGTCCTCCTCGGCCGAGAATTCGTAACTTCTGTCGGGATTTTCCGTTTTGGCGATCAAAAGCATCACGCTTGGCGCCACGCCCATGAAGGTGCCGTCCAGGTATCCGCTCACCAGGCTAACCATTTCAGTGCCATGTTTAGGATGCATATATTCGGGGTCAGTGCTGACATAACCATCGGTATTTGAATCCCCGCGCTGGCAGTAGAATTTCATGACGCCGGCCGAGCCCGGATATAACGCCGGTAAATACGCAAAATCCTTGTCCAGGGAATCAAGGGAACCGAATACTCCTCCGTTATCATCGGAAGTCCGGGAGTATATCTTCCCGCTCGATTCCCATTCCACCACGATCGTATTTCCGTACTTACCAATGGAAATATCGCCGATGGAATTCAGGCTGTCCGAAAGATAGACCGGCCCGTTGAACGTGACGCCGAAATCATATGACCTGTCAAAGGCAACCCTGACCAGGGGATCCGGACCCGCATCCTGATAAACGAGGAAGATGGAATCTCCCCGGCAAAATGCTTTCGGCGTCTTTCCGAGAGCGATGAATTTCTTGTTGAAACTCGTGAACGGTGGCGTGGAATAAAGAAAAAAGACCGAGTCTGCGGGGAATGTGTGATAGAACAAGCCGAGCCGGCTGTCCGAACCGCAGGCATCAGCCGCCTTAATCGCCGCGCCGGATGATGAATCGACGACCACCGGGGGCAGAAAGCCGGCATTGTCGCCTTTTCTCAGGTACAGAGCGGTCTTATCATGGTAGAATGCGTACACTGTGTCCTGGAGCAGGATCGCGCTTGGCTCATGGCAGGCAGATCCGGCAAGCACGCTCGGCGGAACGATCACCGCCGTGTCGACCAATACCGCGTACTGCAGGCCGGTCTGCACGCGGAAGAAAACGTACATCGTATCGCCGCGGCCGCAGGCGTCAACTTCACCCGCCCAGTTACTATAGTTGCTCGTGATCTTTTTCAGCTCAGACCACGTATACCCGTCATCCGTCGAATGAGTCAGCATGATATCCCGGGTGGGCGCGTAATTGAGTACTGTATCGCCCTCCAGGAAAATGTAAATATGCCCTGACGGCGCGGAACGATGCACGGCCATTCCAGTATACAACCCGTGTTTATAAGTCACGGGCGTGTTCTCGTAGAATATCTGGTCGCCGCCCAAAAAATCGTATTCGGCGGTCACGTTGATATTGGCTAAAGCCGAATGCACTCTGCGCAGCCCGCTGTCCAGGAAACCCACCCTCACGCCGGCGCCGGTGACGCCGACAGCGTTCAGCGTGTCGATGTTGAACATCTGGAACTGCCGTTTGGCAAGCCCGAAGACCGCGGTATCAAGCACCGCTGATTCGAGCTCAGCCGAACCGGAATACCGGGCGACCGAAGCGATCTTGTATACGAAAGGCAGCCGCGCGACCGCATCCAGGTCCTCACGGTCGATCAGGAAACTTGCCGCATTCAGCCATTTTGATCTCGTCAGGAAGATCGCGCCCAGGTCTTCGATCTCCGCGACATAGTCTTCGCTGAGAGGCAGGTCAGAGTAATCGGTTATCCCCTTTCTGATGGTCCGGCGTCTGACCGCTTCCGGTTTCATCCGGGCGCGGGCGGTCCTGACCGCAATGCCGATATCTTCGACGCCTACTCCCTTGTCGGTGAAATAAACCCAGACCCTGGCATGATCGGTCGACAGGCACCGGGGATCTATTTTATCTGGTAAAGGACTGCGATAACCATAAAGCTGGGCAATTGAAAGTATCAAAAAAAAGTTAGCCATCATTCCTCCTCATAATGTAATATTTCAGTATGCTTAATTGTCATGCAAACAATCTTTGTCATTCCGTGCTTGACACGGAATCCAGATTTTCCAAATGCTGGACTCCTGCTTGCGCAGGAGTGACAAAAAAGACGAAACCATAAGATATTTTGCCATCCATTACTGTTCATGAAACACGGAACTCGATATTGTCCCTGCGGCCCATGAATTTGAAGGGCAGCGCAAGCAGCACGCCGAGAACGAACCCGCCGATATGGGCGAAATACGCTACGCCTCCGCCCTGCGCACCTGAAAGAAATCCAAGTAATAACTGATACCCGAACCACAATCCCAGGAACAGATAGGACGGCATATAAGTGGCTCTCATGAAAAACCCCAGCGGGATAAGCGCCAGGACCCGGGCTTTCGGGTACAGCAGTATATAGGCGCCCAGGACGCCGGATATCGCGCCGCTCGCGCCGACCAGGGGGATCTCTGATGACGGCGCGGTCACGCAATGGAGCAGGGTGCCCGCGATGCCGCAGAAGAGATAAAAGAACAGGAATTTCACGTGGCCGATCCGGTCCTCCACGTTATCCGAGAAGACCCAGAGAAAAAGCATGTTGCCGGCAATGTGCATTAATCCGGCGTGCATAAACATGCTGTAAATTATGCGCAGGTATGAGGAAACCCCAACGGGGTGAAAAACAAGATACGGTATGGCGCCGAACTGGGTGATAAATGCATTGAATGCTTTAGCTCCCAGAATGAATTCGTTCCGGGCGATATAGATAATGATATTCAGACCAAGGATCGCATAGGTTACGAATGGGCGTGTCGACGAATGGATGTCATCCCTCAGGGGTATCATATATTCTGCCTATTTCGCAGATGGCAAATGATGAGATGGCTCTTCCTTCCCCAACGTGCCCCAATCCCTCGTTGGTTTTTCCCTTGACTGACACGACCTGCTCGGAGATGCCGAGCGCGGACGCGATATTTTTTCTGATCTTTGGCGCGAATGGCAGAATTTTGGGGGATTCCGCGATCACGACCGCGTCGATGTTCTTGACCAGGAATCCTGAATTCCTCAGGAATTTGCCGACGGTTTTGAGGATCTCTATGCTCGCGATGCCCTTGAAACGGTCGTCATCCGACGGGAAATGCGAGCCGATATCCCCGAGATTCGCCGCGCCCAGCAGGGCATCGCACACCGCGTGGAGCAGCACGTCGCCGTCAGAATGCCCGAGTAAACCTTTGGGAAAATCGATCTTGACGCCGCCGATGTAAAGGTCGCGTTTCTCAACCAGCCTATGGATGTCATAACCAATGCCGACCATGTATTATTTTACTTCACTTTCATGCCTTGTCAAGACGATAACATGGCATGATCAAAGATCAACGCCGATGCACCACTCGGTCTCAAGCGGCGGCTCAAGGGGCGGTTTTTGCCGCCAGTACTTATGATCACGGGTGGATGGTTCTTTATAGGAATCATGGCCCTTGCCGTCGATGAAGATCCCGAGCGTCTTCATCATGTCGCGCAACCCGCCGCGGCTTGCCGTGCTCGCGCCCCCCAATGTTATGCCGCCATGCGTGATATAGGAATCATTGCCCGTCATATCCATAAATAACCCCATCCCGTTAGCGTTACCAGAACCCAGGCTCAGATTTGGCGCATCATACGCGTCATCACCGGAATAATCCACGAGCAGGCCGAGCGTAAAATCATGACCCGCGCCTTGCGCCATGTTCATGGTGGAAACATATTTGTCATTGCCCGTTGAGTCCAACAGCACGCCTATAGCAAAATGCGCGCCCGCGCCCTGCGTGTACCACACGCCGTTATATTCGTCATTGCCTTCGTAGTCGACCAGTATTCCGGTCCCGAACCAGTACCCGCACCCCTGGCCAAATACGCCGCACGAATATTGGTCGGCTCCTTTTCCGTCGATCAGCATACCCACGCCGCCCGCGAGCGAGTGCCCGTCCGTATAATCCGCGCGCACGCCAAAACCCACACCTTGAGACAGGCTGGCGTTGTGCTCGCTGCTCTGCGATGAGGCATACTTCACCGTGTCATCGCGCGCGATGTAGGTATCATTGCCATCCTTATCGACGAGGATGCCGCATCCTTTGACGAAACCGAATCCCTGGGAACACTCAAATGCAGTATACCTATCGTCACCGGACAGGTCCGAAATTATACCGGCTCCAAATAATCCTGCTCCTTCACCGTAGACATCGGCATCATAAGTGTCGTTTCCCCCGTTGTCGAAAATTATCCCTTCACCGAATACGCCAGTACCAAGGCCGATCTTTTCTGCCCGGTACTGATCATTGCCGTTGAGATCGATCACGATCCCGTAGCCACAGATACCGGTGCCAGGACCAATGTGCCCGCGGTAAATATCGTCACCGTCGTAATCGATCAGGACCGATACCGGATTGTTTTTTCCGGATACCCCGCACGAAACATACTCGTCGTCACCGCCGAAATCGATGATCAGGAGGTAGAACCCATCGTCGTAGGTTTCATGACCAGTCGTACCGATCGCTATCCTCCCAAGCCTGGAAGAACACCTCACTGGTTTGTCGATCTTGATGTTTTTCATGATCCCGGTCGCTGCCTGCAGAACATAACCCAGATCCATGGCGCCAGCCGCCAGACCTTTGAAGTCAACTGCGTCGATAAGCGATTCCAGCCGGCGATTCGACAAACCATTTTCGCCTTCGGTGGTAAGGCCCATCATGATGGTGTCGATATCCTGCTCCGTGATCCGGGCAGTCGCGGCTTTTATCCAGTCACAGCTGTTTTGTATTTCCCACATGATCAGAACCAGACCAATAACCAGGGAATCAGGCATCAGCTGCACCAAGTTGCTGTCCAGCCCGAATTCGCCGGTCAGGACCCTGCGAACATCGGGTTTTTTCTCCAGTAAATCCAGCAAAATTTTCTCCGGTCGTTCGATAAGCCCTCTTCTTACGCCTTCATCGATCCTTGCCCAAGGCGTGAAGGCAATTGTCCAGAGTGAATCGGCATTATTCAGCAATGTTCGGCAAAGGATCCTTGTAATGGGCGCGGCTTCCAGCGGATCTTCGATCAGCTTACTGAAAATCTTCAGCCTGTACCGGCCGTAGCCATAGAATTCCAGATCGTCTGGGTCGATCCTGAGATCGGCAAGGCTCCTGCCTGACCTGGCAGCAGCTTTGTTCAATAATTCTTTCTCGCTAAATGCCGGAGACTGGCCAAATCCAAAAACGGTCATGCTGACAGCCAGCCAGAATATTCCGATGACCCGGCACCAGCGCAATTTCATGTTTTTATTTTCGTACATTATACGCTCCCTGTGTTTTCCTGAATAATAAAGTAAAATTCATTATAATCCCCCTTTCTCCCTCTCTAAAAAAGGGGGATTTGTTTTTAGCGAACACAATCGCGTTTCCCCCTTTGCAAAAGGGGGATTGGAGGGGAATTTTGTAATAATTCTTCGAGGTCATTTATCAACACGCGGCTTTTTATCCTGTATCCGATCACCTTGCATCCGGCCTTTTTGCCGGCAGCCAGATCGGTCCTGGTATCGCCGACAAAGACCGCGCGTTTGACCGGTACGCCCAATTCCCGGCATGCCCAGATCAGCATGTCCGGCGCCGGCTTGGGCTTCTTAACGTCATCCGCGGTCACGATCGCGTCAAAGAACTTTTTCAATTTTGTAGCTCTCAGTTCCAGGACAGTGATCTGCCGGTGTGAATTTGTCACGCAGCCCAATAAAAATCCCTTTTGTTTTAACCCGCGCAAAACCCGCGCGGCGCGCGGGTTCGCTTTCATGTGTTTCATGTATTTTGTCAGATTCCGGGTAAAATATTCTTTGACCTCTTCGAGCGTCCGCTCGGGCATGAAGATCCTGACATCGTCCCCGGTTGACTGGCCCCAGTGCTTTTTGAACACGGCGCGGTTGATCCGGGGATGCCCGAAATGCCACAATGTCTGGTTGAATAGCTTGAACCAGTATTGATAACTGTCAACGAGAACGCCGTCCAAATCAAAAAGAACGGCACTTGTTGTACAATCAATAAAATCCTGCTTATTTTTTAAAAGCATGGTTAGTATTGTATCCTCTTTTTTCTCCTATGCAAGGGTGTTGCGTCGTGCGCCTGTTTCGCAACTTTATTCAATCTCTTGAATTACGGCAGAATTTGGATACGATTACTCCCATGTCATTGGAAAATGCGAAGGCCATCGTCCTGCGGGATCTGACCAAGATTTTCAAGAAACGCGGCAGTGAAGTAAGGGCCGTGGACCATGTAAACTGCGAGATCCGCGAAGGCGAATTGTTCGGACTGCTCGGTCCCAACGGCGCGGGAAAAACAACGCTTTTAAAATGCATATCGACGCTCTTGATCCCGGACGCGGGCACGGCTCTCGTAGGCGGTTACGATGTCATGAAACAGCCATTGCAGACGCGTAGAAAGATCGGCGTTATGACCGGCGGCGAACGCGCGCTTTACTGGAAACTAACGCCGGTCGAGAATCTAAGATATTTCGCGGCTCTTTACGGTGTCCCGCGCAGCCAGACCAAGGCCCGGATCGAATATCTCCTGAACCTGATGACGCTCACTGAAAAAGCCAATGAGCGGGTGGAAAAACTTTCATCCGGCATGAAGCAAAAACTTTCGATCGCCCGGACCATGCTCCATGACCCGCCGATCCTGCTGATCGATGAACCAACGCTTGGACTGGACCCGTATTTCGCACGATTTATCAGGGGTTTTATCAAGGATGAACTGCATGGTAAACAGAAAAAAACGATACTTTTGACGACCCATTATATGGACGAAGCAGACGAACTATGCCAGCGCGTGGCGTTCATGAACCGCGGCAAGATCGAACGGACCGACACGCCTGAAAATTTCAAAAAAACCATGAACCAGGAACAGGTGCTGGAGGTCAAATGCCAGGGTGTCCTGGGCAAAGATCTCTTCGCGCAGATCGAGGGATATGGCAGTCTGAATATTACGACCGACCAGGGCATAACATATATCCGGATGAACACGACGAACCCGGAGCTGCTGCTGAGCCAGATCATCGAAGTCGTGCGCGAAAAGGCAAGGATACTTTCTGTCAACCTCACTGCCCCGACCCTGGAGGACGTTTTCGTCCAACTGACCGGCGCAAGCTTGAAAGATGCGGGGAATGAATAAGACGTTTGGAGCGTTAATAGCGTTTAAAGCGTTTAGATCGTTAACTGCCTTTAAAACGAAAATAACGATGAAAACGATCCTAACGATCAAAACGTTCTGAACGGTTTTTACCATGAACGTTATATTCGAGGAACTCCGCAAAAGCTATAAACTGCTCATTGTTTACCCGATCGAGATCTGGTTCTGGATCATCATGCCCTTGCTCTGGATTCTGCCATTGGTGTATCAGGGCAAGGCTCTGGTCGGGAGCCTGCGCAGCACGACATTCGGCAGTATTACGGGCACTGAGGAGTTCATACCTTATGTCATGATCGGGGCTGTTGTCAGCACCTACATGTTCTCGGCGGTATGGTCAATGGGAAATTCATTCCGCGACGAGACATATTACGGAACCCTGGAGCATATTTTATCGGCACCGGTAAAACCGGAATACATCCTGATCGGCAAGGCCCTGTTCAACTCCATATTATCAACGATATTTGTTATCCTCCAGATCGTCATCTGCGTTTTCCTGTTCGGTCTGCATATAACGCTGGTGAATATCTTACCCATACTTTTATTCCTGCTCCTGCTCATGGCCGGCCTCTACGGGATCGGTTTCGGAGCCGCGGCATTGACCTTGCTCGTGAAAGAAGCGCACGGGCTTCTCCATCTTTTCGAATATGTCCTGTTTCTTTTTTCACCCATCCGCTATCCGGTCGAGATCAATCCGATCACGCGGGTAGTGAGTTTGTTCATCCCCCTCACCTACGCGTTGGTCGCGCTCCGCGGTTTGCTCTTGAACATCCAGTTCAATTTCTGGAAGAACAGTCTGATCCTCCTCGCGGTTGACTGCGCGATCATCCCGCTGGGCATTGTTCTTTTCAAGATCATCGAGAGATATACAAAGAAAAAAGGAACATTGGCGGAGTACTAACTAAAGGCATGAAGTTTGGAAGATGAGAGGTTATGAGGGTATGAAAAAAACAATAAAAGGAATGAAGGGATGAAAGGAAGAAGAGACGAAGGGATGCTGTAATGCTGAAGGAATTAACTCGTCAGAGTTTTATAAAAGCCTTACGCTTAATTCCCAAGAGACGAAAGACATGGGGATAAGGGGATGAAAGGATGAGGTTTTTGCAGTACCTGCGGGCGGTCAACGCCGAGAATATCAAGGAATGGAAGATCGAGCTGACATATCTGCCCGATTTCATCAGGACCTTTTTTGAACCGTTCGTGTATCTGTTCCCCTACCTGCTCTACGGCTTTGCCCTGCTGGGTTCCCGCACATCAACGCACCTCAAGGACCTGACCGGTGTCAGCGATATGTTCGCCTACACATTTGTCGGTTATGTCATAATGGGTTTTTTGAGCACGGCTTGCTGGGCAATGGGTGCGTCCCTGAGAAAGGAACAATGGTACGGGACGCTCGAGACGATCTTTGTCGCGCCCGTACCGCGCTGGGTCTATGTCGCGGGCATGGCTCTACACTCGACCTTTCATCAGGGGCTGATCATGCTGATCCAGGCGGTCACGATCACGCTCTTCTTCGGAATCGCCCTGAAAATCAGCGGGCTGTTCATGGCTTTGGTCACCGTCCTCATGATGATCATGGCATTATACGGCCTGGGCGTGCTGGTCGCGGGGCTGACCATCGGTCTCAAACAATGGTGGGCTATCTCCGACACGGTCTCGACACTGATGAGCGTCGTGACGCCGATCGCCTACCCGCTGGCGGTCCTTCCTTTCTTTCTGAAAAAGATCTCGCTGATGCTGCCCACCACTTACGGCGTGATGGGCGTAAGGTATTTCCTGATCGGCGAGCAGGTCAACCTGCCGATCCCGCTCGTTTTCTTGCGGATGGCAGTGATCATTGTGGTCTGGCTGTCGTTCGGAATGCTGGTATTTATGCTGATGGATCGTTTTGGCAGGCGTCGCGGAACGCTCAGCCACTACTGATCAGTGCTGGTACCTGAAATCCTTACCCACGCTTATCCAAAAACGGAACTGTAAAGAGCGGTCCGTCTCTCCGTAATCGCCGAGACCCAGGACCAAACGAGCCGGGCCGACCGGCGTTTTCGTCTTCAAACCAACGCCCGCCCCCCAGTTAAAGAGCCGGACATCGGTTTCTTTGATAACGGTTTCCGCCTGTGCGAACGTGCCGACATTACCCAACAATTCAAGATACAAAGGATAGTCGTACCGGTCAAATAAGTTCAAAAGTCGCCAGTCCAGTCCGATCTTAACGATCGCTTTGTTCTTGGTGGTAAACTCCTCTTTGTCAAATCCGATAAAAGATTCGCCGCCGGTACGGAAATATTCGGACCAGCTGGGCGCTCCCAGCAGATTCATGCCGAGATCGATGCCGCTAAGGAACACCAGCCAGCGGCTGAACGGATATGACCTTTCGAGACTGCACTGGATCTTCAGGAATTCCTCGGATGCCAGAAGCCGCTCGCTTGAGTAAAATGCCATGCCCTTGCAGACGATCCCCCTGGTCGGCAGGTATGGGTCGTCCAGGTCGTTGTACTCGATACTGAATTTCGGGCCGATCACCCATTCGTCTTCGCTCATTGGTTCGAACACGGCCAGCGGCGGGAATTCATTGTGTATGTGTTGCGCCTTCATCCCGACATTGAAAAATGCGTCCCTACCCAGTATGTAACCGACCTCGGCCACGCCGCCCTGATATCGCGTTCTATAGGAAACGTACCACGTGCTGTCAAAACCTCCGTAAACAAAATCATGTTCGTCCTCGCCAAGAAAACCGTCCAGGCGGTAGCCCAGCGGCAGTGTGAATACCCTGGTTCCGGTGATGCCCAGCCGCAGTTCGTTCGGATTGCCAAGGGCGAATGCCGCGCGGACGCTGGCGCCTGATCCGCGGATATTCCCCTGGCCGACTTCGATCCCCAGATCCACATTGTCAAAATTATCGTACCGGATACCGAGCAGGTAGAATCCATAAGGCTTTTCCTGAACCACGATCACCAGGTCGACCGAATCCACAGCGGCTGATTCCACGCGGTAATTAACATTTTCGAACAGCCCGTAATTATAGATCCGGACAATGTCGTTTTGAAGAACGGAAAAATCGAGGAGCCGGCCGGCTTTTATTTTCATCGCGCGCATGACCATGGACTCACCGGTGATCTTCAGACCTTCGACCCGGCACGAACGAACGACCGGCGGCTTCCGTTCGGCTATTTCCCTGCGCCGGGTGCTGACCACGCGTCCGGCGAGTTTCTGCCGGATCTTAGGCAGCATTGACTCGGCCGCTATCTCGCCGACTCTTATCAATTCCCTAACCTTAGAAAAATCTGAATTCAGGAAAGAATCAACGTCAGGCTCGATCACGACATCGGCGAGGTTGCGCTGCAGCCAGAGGTCCTCGACATTGACCAGGTCCATACTGCGCGATATGATGTCGATCAACGACGAGCTGTTGTTGCTCTGGCGTCTCATCGTCAGCACGGCGATGATAATATCCGGCTGGAGATCGTAGAGCGGATCAACCGGAAGGTACTGCTGGACGCCGCCGTCGACCATTTCCATCCCGTCCTTGCGGAGCGGAGGGAACACGCCGGGGATAGCGATACTGGCGCGAATCGTCTGGCTCAGCTGCCCGCGGTCAAGGACCAGCCGGCTTCCGCTGACCAGATCGACGGCCACGGCCCGGTATGGAATCGGCAGGCTGTCAAAATCATAGAACGTGTTGTACTCGATGCGGGCCAAAAGCCGCATGAGCAGTAATTCAACGTTCTGGAGGGATAAAAGACCACTGGGCAGAAGCGGGTACAGGTTCTGGTGTCGCAGTTCGAGGGCATAACGCTGGTTGAGTTGCCTTTCAGGAAGGTACTGCGCGCCGTAGGAAACGACAGGGCTGAACATTTCCGGCCAGTTTACCAAGAGTGCGATACTCTCGATCTCGGCTGCGGTGTAGCCGGCGGCATACACGCCGCCCACGAGTGCCCCCATGCTGTTGCCTGAGATACAGCTGACCTTGATCCCCTCCCTTTCCAGCACTTTCAGTACGCCGACATGGGCGAGCCCCAGGGCCGCGCCACCTGACAGGGCCAGGCCAATGGCAACCGGCTTTTCTTGTTCCAGGGAAAGAGTATCAACTGCCAGAAGAAAACTGGCGATGAGGATCAGACTTATTGCGTTTTTCCGCAGCACTTCTTATACTTTTTTCCACTCCCGCACGGGCATGGATCATTACGACCGATAGCGGGGGGTATTTCGGCTTTTGGTTTTACCGTCTCCTTTTTTGGTTTAACGCTTTTCTTGTCTTCACTCGTCTTGGCGACGGCCGGCATTTTGATCTTCTGGAAATCCTTGTTTATCGTTTTAATTGCTTCGATCAGCGGCACGGCGTTCTTGATGAAATGTTGAGCGTCAAGGTAATTGCAGAACTTAGACAGCGTTTCCGGCATGGTTTTGTGCAGGTCTTTATCGACCGCGAGCTTTTCCGGCGCGTATTCCAGGAAAAATTTATGGAGCAGCGCTTCGTTCACCTCGCCGATCTCTTTGTGCTCGGCGAAAAATACGAAATCAAGGAAGCTCTTGATGATGTATTCGTCGTTCTTTTTGTCGGCCGCGCTCTTTAACTTAAAAGTTTCAATGAAATCGTGGCTGAGGCCGTTGGTAAGATGGACCAGCCTCTTATCTCTTTTTCTTTCTTCCGCCTGTTTTTCGGCAATGTCGGTTATGGTCATGGTATTATTATATTGATTCCGCGGAATATGTCAACGACTTCGAAAACAAGAATTCCTTAAACACAATATGGGGCACTGGTCACAGGTCAGTTTTCATAAATCCAAAACCATACAAAACAAGACAGTCTGGATCTGTATGATCTTTAGCCAGGCTGGGAAGGACATGGAACATGGGGGCAGGCGTTAACTGTTAACCCAATTAATCTAAAATTGTGCCCAACGACGATACGGGCATCGATGCCCAAAAACGAAAAACGATTTGTCATGGGGTTGATTTTCCTTTAAAAATCGTTATTATAGCCAATGGCGCATAGGTCTGAGTACGACATCATCGTGGTCGGCGCGGGTCATGCCGGAATCGAAGCCGCGCTGGCGGGGTCGCGCATGGGATGCCATATCCTTTTACTTACGCTCAACATCGACACGATCGGCCACATGTCATGCAACCCATCCGTCGGCGGTCTTGCCAAGGGGCACCTGGTAAAAGAACTCGACGTGCTGGGCGGAGAGATCGCGTTACTCGCGGACAGGACCGCGGTCCAGTACCGGATGCTCAACCGCTCAAAAGGGCCGGCTGTATGGTCGCCACGGACCCAGAATGACCGCCAGCAGTACAAGGACGCTGCGCGTCATGTTCTGGAAATTGAAAAAAATATCATAATTAAACAGGAAGAAGCCGCCGAACTGCTTATTGAACAAGGTGCCGCGATCGGCATAAGAACGACCATTGGCAATGAGTATCATGGTCGCGCTCTGATCCTGACCACAGGCACGTTTCTGAACGGCCTTATGCATGTTGGCATGGAGACAATGGCCGGCGGACGCCTTGGCGAAGCGACGGTTTCAAGACTTAGCGCGTCGCTGCAAAGCTCAGGGCTGGCTCTGGGCCGGTTGAAAACAGGCACATCGCCGCGGGTCGCCAAGAACAACGTCCAAGTCGCTGGTCTGCGCGAACAACCAGGGGATCTGGTCCCCGTACCTTTTTCCTATCGCACAAGTGAAACCCTGCGCGAGCAGCTGTCCTGTTATGTAACGCATACGAACGAATCGACCCATACCATAATCAACAAAAATCTGGACCGTTCCCCTCTGTTCACGGGAAGGATCACCGGTGTTGGTCCCCGATACTGTCCTTCGATCGAAACCAAGATCACAAGGTTCAAGGAGCGAACCTCGCATATCATCTTTATCGAACCCGAAGGTTTCACGTCGTCAGAGTATTACCTCAACGGGCTGTCCACTTCGCTTCCCTATGATGTCCAAGTTGATCTGCTCCATTCAATAGCCGGGCTGGAACAAGTCGAGATCACGAGGCCGGGTTATGCCGTGGAATACGACTTTATCTACCCGATCCAGCTCTACCCGACCCTGGAGAGCAAACCCGTGCACAACCTGTATTGCGCCGGGCAGATAAACGGAACCTCGGGGTACGAAGAGGCTGCGGCCCAGGGGTTCATGGCCGGCGTAAACGCGGTCTTGAAGGTCCGTGACGAACCGCCTTTCGTGCTGAAGCGCCACGAAGCGTACATCGGCGTTTTGATCGACGATCTGGTAACCAAAAATACTTTGGAACCGTACCGCATGTTCACTTCACTGGCAGAGCACCGGCTCAACCTGAGGATAGATAATACCGCTGACCGGCTGATGCACTACGGAGCGGCATTTGACCTTGTCCCGGCCGCGGACCTCGAAAAATTCACAGCCGAACGCAAAACCATAGCCGACTCGATCGAAAACCTAAAAACGACGGTCATCAAGCCCGAGATGGCAAATCCGGTCCTCAATAAAAAAGGCGAGCAGGAATTGAACCCTGAACATGGCGGCCAGACCTTGTTTCAGCTGCTTAAGCGGCCCGGCATTCACTGGGATGATATCAACGCGATCCAAGCTCAGCCCCAGAATGACGCGGTCGGCTTACGGGTGGAAATCGAAGTGAAGTATGAAGGCTATATCAACCGGGAACAGGAAATGATAAAAAAATTGTCCGAACTGGAAGACGTAAAGATCCCGGTCGGGTTCGATTATCGCGCCGTGAACGGTCTTTCCAACGAGGCAAAAGGTAAACTCCAGGAAGTTTCGCCCATGGACTTAGACCAGGCATCGCGCATCCAGGGCATATCGCCGAGCGATATCCTCACGCTCCTGATGCATCTGAAAAAGAGAGCGGCCTGAATTTATCATGGACCCGGAATTCATCGATTTTTTGAAAACAAAAATGACCGTCGAATCGGTCGAAGATATCATGCTGCCTGCGACCATAACCGGCCGGCTTTACGAACCGGCCGCGCGCACGGTCCAGGAGATCAAAGAGTATTTCGCGAAGACCGGCTATGTGCCGTTATTTCGCGAGCAGGACGGAAAACACCTTGTCCTGCTGGCGCCGTTTCGCACACCTGAAAATAAACAAAAGATCTGGCTCAACATCATTCTTTTCATCGCAACCATCATTACCACGCTCCTTGCCGGCGCTATGAATAGCGGTTATGATCCGTTCTCCGACATCAGAACCATTGCCGCAGGCATACCTTTTTCCTTTTCGATCATGGCAATCCTTACCGCGCACGAACTCGGCCATTACTTCGTATCAAGAAAAGAAGGTATGATCACCACCCTGCCTTTTTTCATCCCCATCCCCTTTCATTTCATCGGTACCTTTGGGGCGATCATACGCATGAAGTCGATCGTGCCGTCACGCCGGGCGCTTCTTAAAGTTGGGATGGCCGGTCCGCTCACGGGCTTTGCCGTCGCCCTGCCAATCGCGATCATCGGGCTGGCATTGTCCGAGGTCAGGATCGCGCCTGCAGCCGCGGGTTACCTGCATTTGGGCGACTCCCTGCTTTTTTACCTGATCGGGAAAATTTTTCATCCATCACTGGGCGCCGGCACCGATATTTTCCTGCATCCGATGGCGTTCGCAGGCTGGCTGGGATTTTTCGTGACCGCGATAAATCTCATCCCGATAGGCCAGCTTGACGGCGGCCATGTCGCGTTCAGTATTTTACAAAAAAAACGCCGCTATCTATACATCCCGATCATAATCGGGCTGATCGGACTGGGGCTGTTGTGGCTTGGCTGGTATTTCTGGGGGGCAATCGCCTTTTTCCTTTCACGGCGCGATCCCGTGGTCCAGGATTCGATAACCCCGCTGACTTCGAGGGATAAACTTTTGGCACTCATGCCGCTGGTCATACTTATCCTGACCTTCATACCGCGGCCGTTCTCGTTCTGAAATGAAAAATAAATCCCTTATTAAGGGGTTTATTTGAATAATAGGTCTTATAGGTCCTATAGGACCTATTTTTTATTTTTCTTTGTCTTTTTTTTCGGTCTTGGTGTCTCTTGTTTCCCAGTAAGTGCCGATAAGGTATCCGAGCACGATCAAAAATATGATCATTATCGTCTTAAGAAATCCGACCGTGGCGAAAAAGAAACCGAGAATGCCCGCGGCGATCGCGCTGATGATACCTTTGTTTAATGTCATGCTATTATTGTATCCAATATCGACGACATGTCAAGACAAAACCATTCTCGACCATGTGCCTTGACTTTTCCTTAATTTTGTTTAAAATAATATCATACCAATGAAGGAGGAACCATGGGTTTGCCTTTGATTTTTATTGCCATAATTTTTCTATTTATCCTTAGCTGGATAAAAATAATGCGGGAATACGAACGCGCTGTCGTCTTCAGACTGGGCCGTTATATCGGGATCAAGGGTCCGGGTCTGTTCATCCTCTGGCCCATTGACCGGATGGTTAAAGTGCCTTTGAGGGTCGTAACGATGGACGTGCCGCCTCAGGATATCATAACCAAAGATAATATTTCGGTGAAGGTCAATGCCGTCACCTATTTCCGGGTTTTCGAGCCGTCAAAGGCCATCCTTGAAGTCGAGGACTACCTGTACGCGACCAGCCAGATCGCGCAGACGACCTTAAGGAGCGTGCTCGGTTATTATGAGCTTGACGACCTGCTGATGGAACGGGAAAAGATCAATATGCGGCTGCAGAAAATAATCGACGAACAGACCGATCCCTGGGGCATTAAAGTCTCCATGGTTGAGATCAAGCATGTTGATATACCGCAGGAAATGCAGCGTTTTATCGCGAAACAGGCTGAAGCAGAACGTGAGCGCCGGGCTAAGATCATCCACGCGGATGGCGAACTGCAGGCAGCCGACAAGCTGAACAAGGCGGCTCAGATCATCGGTCAGACGCCGACCGGAATCCAGCTCCGTTTCCTTCAAACGCTGACCGAAGTGGCTACCGAGAAGAATTCAACCACGATCTTCCCGGTACCGATCGATCTTTTTACGCCGTTCATCAAGAAATTAAACGAAAGTAACAAAGATAAGTGATCGCCATACATCAACAGGAAGGTTTAGAAGTCTTTGAGACGCTGCGTCCGGTCCTAAAAACACGTCTCCGCCTTGACGCTGTCCGCGAGGCTTCTTTCCCGATACCCGGATCAGCCTTTGACCCGCTGAGAAACCAGTACAGCGCTCACCGGCTCGCACAGAGCGTAAAGGAGAACGGTAAAGCGCACTATCACCTGTTGATCGTCGATGTCGATTTGTACGCGGCGGGGATGAATTTCATCTTCGGGCAAGCCGATCCCATAACGCGGATCGCGATCGTTTCGACATACCGGCTCAAAGGGTTCCTGTCGGCCGAACGCCTGGCCAAGGAAGTCGTTCATGAAGTCCTCCACTTGCAGGGACTTGGACACTGCCAGGACCCCACCTGCGTCATGTTCTTCTCCAACACGATCGAGGATACGGACCACAAGAAAATAGATTTGTGCAGCAACTGCAGGAGACAACTTGAAGACCTATAAACTGTTCACTCCGGGACCCATCGATGTCCCTCTTGATGTGCTGAAAAAAACCGCCCGGCCGATGATCTATCACCGGGAAGAGCAGTTCAAGAAACTGATGGACGATATTTCAGCGATGCTTAAAAAGATCATCAAAACCAAAGGCAGACTCTATTTCCTCACTTCATCTGGGACCGGGGCAATGGAAGCGGCCTGTTCGAACATCCTGTCGACTGCCGACCATCCGGTCGTCACGGTATGCGGTAAATTTGGGGAACGGTGGGTTGACCTGTGCCGGAGCTACCGCGTCCAGGCCGATATCATCCAGGTACCTTTTGGCAAGGCGGTCAAACCCGAGGCGGTCGAACAAGCGGTGAAGCGGCTGGGAAAGCCGACCGTTATTTTCACGACTCTGGCCGAAACATCAACCGGCGTGCTCAGCGACATCAAAGCTCTAGGTGAAATCGCGAAACGTTATGATTCGTACCTGGTCGTCGATGGTGTCGCAGGCGTGGGTGCCGATCACTGCCCCCAGGACGGGTGGAATGTCGATGTCATGATCGGGGCGTCGCAAAAAGCGCTTATGGCGCCGCCGGGGATCGCGTTCATTTCCCTGTCGGAACGGGCTTTTGAAAAATGTCGGATGTCGGACCTTCCAAGATACTACTTTGACTTGAGGAAATATGAAAAGTTCATGGAGAAAGGACAGACCCCGTGGACCCCGGCAATAACCGTTCTCTACGGCCTGCAAGCCGGTCTCGCCAGGATAATCAGCGAGGGCATCGAACACAATTTCAACCGTCATAAAAAGATCGCCCGGTTCGTGCGGGGCAGGATCCAGGACATGGGGTTCGAGATCTTTCCGGAAACCCCGTCCAGCGCCTTGAGTGTCATGAAGATGCCGGCCAACATGGACAGCACGCCGATCATCGGCGATATCAAAGAAAATCATTACATACTATTCTCCAACGGCCAAGCCGAAATGAAGGGCAAGATCCTGCGGATCGGCCACATGGGCAATTATACGATCGCAAAAATGAAGAACGTCCTGAACATCCTGGAAAAAACCATAAGCAAATGGAGAGAATAAAATGAACCGTTATATCAAGATCGGATACGATGGGATCGAACTGGAGCTGCCGGTCCACGCGCTCTACCTTTACCGCGGCGTCGAACAGCTCCTGACGAACATAATCCCGCTGATGACCGAAGGGATCGAGCGCAAGGAGAAATGTTTCTTTATCGGCAAGGAGAACGCGGCTAAAAGTTTGAAAGAGGAATTCAAGAATCAGATCACGATCATCGATAAACCGATCCAGGCGCCCAACTTCCTGCCCTGGCTCAAGAGCGAATATGACAAGCTCGCAAAAAATTTCCACGGCATGAGGATCTTCATCGAAAGCGACAAAGAATTCCTGCACTTCGAGGACGTTCTGGACGATTTCAATACCCAGCCGGATATGAAGATATTCCTTTTATGCCAGTATCAGATCAGCAACGTCGACTCGCAGGAACTCCTGGAGATCCTGAAAACCCATCCATACGTGTTCGTCGAGCATCTTCTTAAGCCGAACTGCTTTTATTCCCGGGTCAAGCACCGCATCTGGCTGGATCCACTGACCGGCATCTTCAACCGCCGGTACTTTGAGAATCAGCTGAGCAAAGAATTGCAGCGGGCTTCGCGGTACGAGCATAACCTCTCGATCCTGTTCATCGATATCGACCACTTCAAGAAAGTGAACGATGAATTCGGTCACCAGCTCGGCGACCAGGTGCTCACTGAGCTGTCGCAGATCCTCGAGCGTTCGCTCCGCAGCGTCGATGTCGTAGCGCGTTATGGTGGCGACGAATTCGTGATCTTGCTGCCGGAAACGAAAAAGCCATTCGCGACCAAAACCGCCCAGAGGATCCTGAATACGATCCGGCACTATGATTTTTTCAAAGAAAACCTCAAGATCAAGGAATTAAGCGTGTCCATAGGTGTGGCGTCGTTCCCTGACGATGCGGGCGGCACGTACGAACTGATCAAAAAAGCCGATAAGTCTCTTTACGAAGCAAAAGCCAAGGGCGGCAACCAGGTAGTTGCGGCGGAATAGAGGAGGATGCATGGGCATCACACCATTGGAAATTCGCAAGCAGGAATTCAGGAAGATCCTGCGCGGTTATGATCATCACGAAGTCCGGTCTTTTCTGGAAATGGTCTCCAACGAGATCGAAAAGCTACTCAGGGAAAATGCCGGGCTGTCGGAAAAAGTGAAGGACCTCGACGCGAAGATCGAGGATTATCGCCGCATGGAAAAGATCCTGCAGGACACCTTGACCACGACCCAGCAAGCCACCGAGGAACTTAAGGAGGGGGCGAAAAAAGAAGCCGAAACGATCATTGCCAACTCAAAAATGGAAGCTCAGCGTTTTTTGCGGGAAGCCCAGACCGAATTGGCGAAGACCAGAGAAGAGACCAAGATGATCGAACACCAGAAACTCCTGCTGGTATCGGAATTCAGGGGCCTCCTGGAATCATACCTGCGCCTGTTGGAGCGGCTCGAAAAAAAGTAAAAAGTAAATGTCCCTGCCATCCCGTTACCTATACGGTTTTTTTATCAGTCTCGCAGTGGTCCTCATTGCCTGCGGGCAGAAACAGGAAAGGATCAGGAACGCACGCAAGTTCATCAACGAGTGGAATTACGAACGCGCCATCTCGGAATTGATCTCCTTCCGCGAGGACAAGGACCCGGCGATCTCGTATATTCTCGGTTACTGTTATCTCCGCAAGAACGAAACCGCGGAAGCGGCAAATTATTTTTCCCGGACGCTTGCGGAGGACAGCACGTTCGCCGACAGCATCGCCGGCTTCTACACCAGGCTGGCGAAGAACGCGCTGAAAGTGAACGAAACGAACCGCGCCGTCCAGCTCTATGACGAGCTTTCCAAACTGGTCCCCAATGCCGTCGGGGCTGACGATCTCTTTCTTATCGGTGACGTCAATTACGATCAAGGCAATCACCTGGTCGTAATCCAGGCCTATCAAAAGGCGCTGGCGATTGATTCGCTGTCGTCGACCGCGCGCAAGGCGCGAAACCGGCTGATAAGATCGCTCCTTGCCAGCGACAGCTTCGCGCATGCGCTTGTCCTGGCAAAGGTCGAGTACCAGCGTTCCAAGATCGCGGATAATGTGCTCCAACTCGGCGAGATCACCTACGCCGTCGGCAAAAAATATTTCGAATCGCAGATGTACGACAGCGCTATGGCCTATTTCGATGAAGTCCTGGGTCAGCAGGAACCGAAATCGCTCCTCGATGACGTTTATTTCCATCTCGGAGAGATCTACCTGCGGCAAGACAGCCTGACTCTGGCGCTTGACGCCTATAAAAAAGTCCTGCGCTTGAATCCCTATCAAAAAGGCGATCTCGTCGCTAAAGCCCAGGCAAGGATCAAGGAGATCAAGGAGAAATAATGAAACGGATAACACTCCTTCTCGCGCTCTGCCTGCTGGCCGCCTGCACCAGGCAAGTCCTGGCCCCGCTCGATGCGGTGGACGAATACGAACGTGCATTATCATTTTTCAATAACGGTAAATACGAACCTGCGATCGCAGGTTTTGAAAGGGTGATCTTCTACCATGCCTCCAGCGAGTATGTCGATGATGCCCAGTACTGGCTGGCCCGGTCATACTTCGCCAAGAAGGACTATTCCCAGGCGATCCTGGAATTCGATTACCTGATAAAGAATTTCTCCAATTCCTCGTTCCGGGAAGAGGCCTATCTTTACCGGGCAAAATCCTATTTTTTCAATGCACCCGGTTATGAAAAAGACCAGACCGAAACCCGCGATGCGATCGGGTATCTTGATGAATTCCTCACTCAGTTCCCTACCTCAACGCATGCGGATGAAGCCAAGGAACTAATCCTGACCGCCCGGAGCCGCCTGGCGGTCAAGGAACTGAAAAACGGGAGGATCTACTTGAAGATGAATGAACTCGATGCGGCCGCGATCTATTTCAAGTATATTCTGGAGAGTTTTCCCGAAACCAAGGTGGTATCGGAAACAAAGTACTACCTTGCTGGAACTTACGAGAAGAAAAAAATGTCCTCTGAAGCGCTGGCATTGTACAATGAACTATTGAGCGACAGCACATGGAAGCACCGGGCCGAGAAAAAAATCCGGAAGCTGGAAAAGAAATAAGGCGCGCGTGCCGCCTCCCTTTGACAAGCAGCCATGAAGACGGCGGTCAAATACGGTATATGGGGCGGTCTGTTCGATCCGCCTCACGTGGGGCACGTCATCCTTGCCCAGTGGATAAAAAGTGAATTCGGACTGCATAAGATAATCTTCGTACCCGCCGGTAAGCCTCCACACAAAACATCCTATTCACCATACCGTGTCCGGCATCACATGGCCCGCCTCGCGGTCAAAGGGAACCGGTGGTTCGAAGTGACCGATATCGAGAGACACATCGCGGGTACGACCTACACGGTGGATGTCATCCGGCGGCTAAAAAAAGGGTTGTATGGAAAGCTTTATGTCATTATCGGCGCCGATCAGTGGAACGAAATACTTACCTGGAAAGATCCGGATAAGCTTTTTGAGGAATGTCGTTTTATTGTTGTGCCCCGGATGCCGTATAAGATCAGAAAGATCAAGCCTTATTACAACAACGTCCTGATAAGCCAGTGCCCTGCGATCGGAATCTCATCGACCATCATCCGGGAACGGATACGAAAAAACCTCCCGGTCCGCTACCTGGTCCCGGATGCGGTGCACGATTATTTAAGAAAGAAAAAACTCTATTTATCCTAATCGATATTTAATAGATTCGGATTCTTCCCCTTCACGATGTTCAGGGTCAGAATGACCGGCAGGGATGTCATTCTGAGGGCTTCGTCAGAAGCCTGAAGAATCTCGATTTGTTTTGAAAAATTTCAGGCGATGTCGTAAAAAACCAGCCCGGAAATCAACTTGGGGAAAAAATCCGTCGATTTCTGCGGCATCCGTTCATGGTGCTGTGCCACTTCCTTTACCTGTTCCGGCTGCGTCGGATTCATCAGGAAGCAGAACTGAAACTCGCTGCTGTCGACCCGCCGTATGGTCTCCTCAATGCCGCGTTGATACCTGATATGATCCTCGATTTTTTCTGATCTGATACCGAGGATCTTCTCGATCAGCAGCGTATGGAGGATGGCCACATCCAGCTGCTGGAAATCGCGGCTTTTATCCTTTAACAACTCTGCCATCACCTCCGGCGACCTCAACTTAACGATAAACGCTACGCCAGGGCTATAAAAACCATAGGCCTGGCTCTTTTCTGCGGCCAGTTCCCTGCCGATATTTTCACGGCCGGTCTTTTTCACTAAAAAATACTCTTGTGCCTGTTTTTTGAATTTCTCAGCTTCGAACGCCGGAAGGTTCGTGATCAGCCGGTGCGTGGGCAGGATGACCAGCCCCGGGTCCTGGATATTGACCAGCACCATCATCTTGAAACGTGCCGGATGATCGGTCCCGATACCCTTCAGCTCCTGGGAGTAGGAGTAAAACGTTTCATAGCGGTGATGACCATCGGCAATGACGAATGTCGATGACCGCATCCGTTCAGCGATCGATCGAATCAAAGCGGGATTCGATATCTGCCAGAGCTGGTGGTTCACGCTGTTATCGTCAGCGACATCGATCAGCGGCGGCCGGCTGCATTCCTTCTCGAGCATGGTCATCACCGAATTCCCGGTGTCCGTGTACAGCATGAATACCGGCTCAAAATCCTTTTTCGTTATGCGAGTCAAGCTCATCCTGTCCTCTTTGGGCTTGGACAGGGTCTTTTCATGGGGCAGGATACCGCCCTTACCAAGTTCCTCGAGCCGAACCGTGCAAAAAAATCCTTTTCTTATATACGGCTTCTGATCGACCGTGAATTTCTGGAAGTAGGGATAGATCGCGGGCTGTGCGTCCTGCGTAAAGATCTTTTTAAGTATCCAATCCTCGACCGACTTTTTTGCCTCCTCGTATTCCCGCGGGCGGTCGTGCCCGTCCGCGTAATGCGTCAGCACCAGGTTAACGAAGCTATATGGGCTCCTTTTTTTATAGTCTTTTTCCATCTCATCGGTGATCTGATCGTACGGCTGGGTTATGACATCGGCGATCTTTTTGATCTTTTCATTATTATATCTGATGCCGTTAAATGGTCTTATCTCAGGCATTATATCTCCCTATTAAGCTTATCAGAAAATCAGGTTATCAGGAAGCGGATATCAGAGTATCAGGATATCTGGAATATAGTCCCGATATCCTGTTTACCTGTGATTCTTCAGCCTGATTTTCTTGTATTCTGATGTCCTGTTTATTCCTTCAGCGCGTCGCGCACCAGTTCCGCTATCTGGACGCCTGCCCTGCCCTGTCCCTCTTCGGTCTGCGCGCCGATGTGGGGTGTGGCAATGATCTGTTCAAGGCCGAATAACTTATGCTCCTTGGCCGGTTCGGTGGCGTACACATCCAGTGCTGCCACGCGCACGGTTCCCGCCACGATCGCGTCATAAAGCGCGTTCTCGTCGACCACGCCGCCCCGAGCGCAGTTGATGATAGCAACACCTTTTTTCATCTTGTCAAAAGCCGCCTTGTTCAGGATATTCGCGGTCTCGTTCGTTTTGGGGATGTGTAGTGAAATGTAATCCGCCTTTTTCAGCAGCTCATCGAGGCTGACCAATTTCGCGAAATCGCACGTTTTAACATAGGGGTCATAAGCCACGATATCCATGCCCATGGCCTTCGCTCTCTTTGCCAATTCCATGCCGATGCGGCCGATGCCGATGATACCCAGCGTTTTCCCGTACAGCTCAAAACCGTGGAATTTTTTCTTTTCCCATTTGCCCGCCTTGGTCGACGCGGTCGCCTGCGGTATCAACCGGGCCGCGCCCAGCATCATTCCCAGGGCCAGCTCCGCGACCGATATCGACGTAGCCGCGGGTGTGTTGACGACCTTTATGCCTTTTGCCTTGGCGGCATCCTTGTCCACGTTATCCAGACCCACTCCGGCCCTGCCGATGACCTTAAGATTCTTACCGGCCTCGATTATCTCCTTAGTGACCTTAGTGGCGCTGCGCACGATGATCGCGTGATATTCAGGTATCACTTTAACGAGTTCTTCCGGCGGCAGCCCTGCTTTTTCAACGACTTCAAGACCGCTTTTCTTAAGAAGATCAACGCCTTCCTTGGCGATCGGATCAGATATCAAAACCTTCATGTAAATCCTCCTTTCTATTTCTTTGTTATTTTGCTGAAATGAATTATCACAAGTGGTATAATCATTAGAAAATTATTATATACAACCGGTGTTCAAAGTCAATGCGGTGATTGACAGAACATGTGAAATAATTATAATGAATATATGCAAGATACGCCAAAAACTCACGGCACGACGATACTGGGACTGCGGTACAAGGGTTCCGCGGTCATTGGTTGCGATGGGCAGGTCACGACCGGTGAAACGATCATGAAACAAACCGCCAAGAAGATCCGGACGCTGGGTCAGAACAAGATCCTGGCTGGTTTTGCCGGCGCGACCGCTGATGCCCTTACCCTCTTTGAGCGGTTTGAGACAAAACTGGAAGCCTACCACGGCAACCTGAGCCGCAGCGTTATTGAACTGGCCAAGGAATGGCGGCAGGACAAAATTCTCCGGCGCCTTGAAGCCCTGCTCGCGATCCTCGATACGGAGCACGCGTACATTCTGTCCGGAGCCGGGGATATTATCGAACCTGATGACGGCATCGTGGCGATCGGTTCGGGGGGTCCTTATGCCCTGGCAGCTTGCCGGTCCCTGGTCAAACATTCCAACCTACCGGCAAAAGAGATCGTCGCCGAATCCATCAGGATCGCGGCGGGGATCTGTATTTATACGAATACCGAGATCTATATTGAAGAATTAAAGCCGGGCGCTTAAGTAAAGTAAGACTTTTGAATTTTACTTCGATTTAGCGAGTATGTTCTTCAGTTTCCTCAAGGCGTTATCGCGTATCTGCCGAACCCGTTCGCGGGTAATGTTCATCATCCGGCTGATCTCCTCCAGACTCTGCACATCATAATCACCCATGCCAAAGTTGCGTTTCAGGACTTCCTGCTCCCTGGGAGCGAGTTTACACAGGGCTTTTTCTAATGCCTCTTTTTCGATCTTTCTTTTGAAAAGCTCGTCCGGCGCCGGGGTGATCAGATGACTCTCGCCTTCAAGATCGAGGCGGACCGTTTCTATGTAGGGGGTTTCCATGTCTTCCTGTTCAAAGGTCTCGTCAAGCGAATAAGGCGGCACCAGCTCCGTGAGGGCGAGCGATACGGCTCCTGGATCGGATTTGAGCGTCTGCGCCAGCTCGTTGACCGTCGGTTCCCGTCCGTTTTTCTGGATAAAATCAGGGGTTATGCTCTGGATACGCCGCGCCAACCGGCTTTTGGGTACGATGCCGCGCGCAGCGCTGAGCGCCTCATAGATCGACCGTTTGATCCACCATACGGAATAGGTCGCGAACCGGTAGCCTTTCCGCTCGTCGAATTTATCGACCGCGTGTATCAGCCCTTCGTTGCCGGCGTTGATCAACTCGCTCAAACTGATCCGTTGTGATACAAAACGTTTGCATATATAAACGACGATCCTCAGATTGGAGACGATCAGCTTTTCTTTCGCCGCCGGATCATTTTTTTCGCGTACCCTTTTCGCAAGCGCGTACTCTTCCTTCTTGTCAATGATACTGAACTGCCCGATCTCCTCCAGGTACTGCCTGAGACTGCGCTCGCTGAGTGGCCGGTTTCGTCCGTACGAGTGACGACCCTTCATTCCCCTTCCTGATCCCCTTCCCGCCTTGCTGCTAAGCAGTGCTCTAAGGCGTCAAGGCGACATAGACCTTCCGCTGGTTGCGCTGGAGTTGGAAAACAACCGGTTTGCCCTTGGCCAAACCAGCGACCGCCTTCTTGTAGTCAACCACGTTCTTGATCTCGGACTTGCCGATACCCATGATCACATCGCCCGCTGTGATACCCGCTTTTTCCGCGGCCGAACCGGCCTGAACGGTGATCACGATCACCCCGGTGGCAATATCCATTTTGTACTGGTCCGCCCTTGGGTCATTGACGTTGACTACGGTCAACCCCAGGCCGGATTCTTTTTCCTCTTCGACCGAGGCATTTTGTTCCGCCGGCATCTCGCTTACGGTCACCTGGACGCTTTTCTCCTTGCCGTCGCGGAAGATCTTCAGGGACACGGTCTTGCCGACCGGCAGCGAAGCGATTGTGATCCTGAATGACTGCACATCCTCAACTTTTTTGCCGTCGATCTCCAGTATCACGTCGCCGTTTTTTAACCCCGCCCGGCTGGCAGGCGTGTTGTTCATCACCTCGCTGACCAGAACACCGGATAATGTGGACAAACCAATGCCTTCTTTAAGGTCCTCGGTAATATCCTGCAGGTATATTCCGAGATAACCGCGCGTCACCTTGCCCTTGTTCCTGAGTTCGTCGATCACGGTCTTCGCCAGGTTGATCGGGATCGCAAAGCCGATCCCGACATTTCCGCCGCTGGGTGAAGTGATCGCCGAATTGATGCCCACGGCCTCGCCGTGGATATCGACCAGCGGACCGCCCGAATTCCCGGGATTAATGGCGGCATCGGTCTGCAGGAACGACTGGAAATCCGGACCTTCGGGCAGGGTGATATTGCTGCGACCTTTGGCCGAAATAACCCCGACGGTCACCGTTCCCTCAAGATGAAAAGGATTTCCGAACGCGATCACCCAATCGCCGACCTTGATCTTATCGGAGTCGCCGAGCTGCAGCGACGGCAGTTTGTCCTTGGTAGAGATCTTCAGCAAGGCTAGATCGGTTCGCGCATCCGAACCCACTACCTTCACTTCGTCTCCCTTGAACTCCCTTTTGTCGATCAACTTGACGATAATCTCCGTGGCGTCCTTGATAACGTGGAAATTCGTGATAATGTACCCATCTTCGGAAATGATGAACCCCGAGCCGAGGGTCTGGTTCCGTCCTTCATTGCGGGGGAAATTCTTGAAAAAATCGCGGAAGAAATCGTCAAATGGACCGCCGAAATCCCACTGCATGTCCGGGGTTTCGGCACTGATCTTATGCTCGGCCGAGATATTAACCACTGCCGGTGACACTCTCTCCGCCACCGAAACGAACGGGCTTTCGCCCGCTTCGTTCACCAGCGGTATGGGCGTTGATGTACTCGGGCTGGCTTCCGTCTTGTTGACGAGTGCCGGTATCCCGGTGCTGATGATAAGCCCGAACAAAAAGGCGCACACTGCGGCCGCCCCTGCCACTATTCCTACCATGCGAAGCGATAATTTGCCTTCCATGTCAAACCTCCTCAGGTACATCTTTCCCCGAGACTAAAAAATAAAGTGACCGCAACCAGGATACCCCGGCCGCTACGGCACTGGGTTTATTTTCCTATTTTTTTATATCCGGCTTCTTTTATTTTCAGCTGTCTTGTCAAACTCCTGATCTTTCTGATGATCGTGGTTACCTTCTTGTTGTGCTGCCAGTCCTCACTCTTTCTGATGAAGAACTGGTCGTACGTCAGCTTTCCCAGCGCGTGGAATTCTTCCTTCAGGTTGCGTTGCAACTCAAAAAGTTCAAGTTTGAGCTTACCCTTCAGCGTCAGATCGCCGGCTTCCTTGCTTATCACCCGGGAAGCATCATCCAGCCACTTCGAAAAATCATCCCAGAACTTAGCCATCGTATCACTCCTTCTTTTTAGACATATACTTTAAGCGAAAGTTTAGCTTATGTTTCACGAATATCCTTCTCTTTCTTCTTCAAGATGTCGTCGATCTTCTTGATGTATTCGTCGGTCATTTTCTGAATTGCTTCCTGGGTCTTGAACGATTCATCCTCGGTGATCTTCTTATCTTTCTCTTCCTTCTTGATCTCGTTGTTGGCGTCGCGCCTGATATTGCGGACCGCGATGCGGCATTCTTCAGCGAGTTTCTGCGACAGTTTTACGAGTTCATCGCGGCGTTCAGTCGTCAGCGCGGGCAGTGCAAGACGGATCACATTGCCATCGTTATTGGGCGTCAAGCCGATGCTTGCCTTGTGGATCGCCTTCTCGATAGCGCCCAGCGCCTGTTTGTCCCACGGCTGAATGACGATCAGGCGGGGCTCTGGAATGCTGATGCTGGCGACCTGGTTCAATGGCAAAATGCTGCCGTAATAATCGACCTTGACGTCATCGAGCAGAGCCGGTGACGCCCGGCCGGTCCTTACCTTTGACAATTCCTGGGTCAAAAGAACGATGGATTTTTCCATCTTGACCTTGGTGTCGTCTTTGATCTTCTGGCTCATGTCATCCTCCGTTTGTGACCAACGTGCCGACTTTATCCCCGGCCACGACCCGGCTCAACGGGTACTTCATGAAGTCAAACACGTAGATCGGCATGTTCGTTTCATGACAGATCGTGAACGCTGCCGCATCCATGACCTTCAGTCTTTTCTCGATAGCTTCGGCATGGGTCACACGCTCATAGAACCGCGCCCGGTTGTTCTTTTCCGGGTCGTCGGAAAAAATGCCTCTGACCTTGGTGCCTTTTATTAAAACATCCGCGTCTAGCTCGGCTGCGCGCAATGCCGCCGATGTATCGGTCGTGAAAAGCGGATTGCCGGTGCCGGCGACATAAATGATAACCACGCCCGATTCATAAAGATCCTTATCCTCGGAACGGTTGACCCGGGGGGCGATCCCCGGGATCTCGATCGCGCTGCGCAGCACGCTTTTGATCCGCTGTTTTTTGAACAGCGAATGCAGGACCATGCCGTTGACCACGGTCGCCATCATGCCGCATATATCGGCGTCGATCCGGTCGATCTCATGACTGGTTTTGCCCCGGATAATATTGCCCCCGCCGACAACCAGAGCGACCCTGACGCCTTTCTTTACAACCGCGCCGACCTGCCGGACGATATGGTTGATGATCTTGAAGTTGAAGGATTCGGTTCCCAGGCCCATTAGTTCGCCCGAAAGTTTCAACACGATCCTTCGATAGCTACGGCGACGTTTCATCGCTCGCCCCTCCCGTATTGTATCCTTTGTCTATGTGTATGGATAAGGCAAATTGAGTGTGGTCCGGATCTTTACTCACCGAGCCGGAAACGGGTAAAACGCCGGATAACGATATTCTCGCCGAACTTGGCGATATGCTCTTTTAAATAATCTCCCACCGTTTTTTCCGGTATCTTGACAAATGGCTGTTCGACCAGGCATACGTCGCCATAGAACTTTTCCAATTTCCCCAGGATTATCTTCTCCACGATCTCCGGAGGCTTTTTCATATCCTGAACCATGCTCCGGTAGATCTCCTTCTCGCGTTCAATGACTTCCTGGGTCAATTCTTCGCGGCTCACGACCATGGGCTCGCTGGCTGCAATGTGCAGGGCAATATCCCGGACGAATCTTCTGAATTCCTGGGTCCTTGCGACAAAATCGGTTTCACAATTCACTTCGACGAGCACGCCCAGACGGTCACCCGGATGGATGTAAGCGTCGATGATACCCTCTTTGGCGACGCGGCCTACTTTCTTTGCTGCCTGCGCCAAACCCTTTTTTCTTAAAACATCAACCGCTTGCTCAATGTTACCGTTGGTCTCCATCAGTGCGTTCTTGCAGTCGACGATCCCGGCGCCGGTCCGTTCTCTAAGTTCTCTGACCATCTCCAGATCCATACGCCTCCTTTTCTTCCGTTTCAAAACCCTTTCTTCCTTCGAGCACCGCATCGGTCATGATCCGGACAACTGCACTGATTGCCCTGATGGAGTCGTCATTCCCCGGCACCGGATAGGTCACGTCGGTCGGATCGACGTTCGTATCGACGATCGCGACCACCGGGATATTGACGCGGTTGGCTTCTCGCAAAGCCGTGGAATCTTTGTTGATATCGACGATAAAAACCAGGCCCGGCAGGCGGTCCATGTCTTTTATGCCTTCAAAATTCTTGAACAAATGGCTGTATTCGCGTTCCATCCGCGAAAGTTCCTTTTTGGGCAGGAGTGCCCACCGTCCGTCCTCTTTCATGTGTTCCAATTCTCTCAGACGGTGGATCCGCTGGTTGAGCACGTCATAATTGGTCAGTAATCCGCCCAGCCACCGTTCCACGATGAAAAAGATCTTGCCCCGGCTGGCTTCTTCCCGGATAACGTCCTTGGCCTGTTTCTTCGTGCCGACGAACAGGATGCCCTTGCCCTGTTCCGCGACCCGGACGACCACTTCATAAGCGCGTTTCAGGGCTTCGAGGGTCTGACGCACATCAATGATATGGACGCCGTTACGCTTGCCGAAAATGTATTTTCTCATTTTCGGATTCCAGCGTTTCGTGCGGTGCCCGAAATGGATTCCCGTACTAATGAGATTTTCCACGCTTGTCAATTCCAAATAGGCCTCCTTAAACTGCGAACAAACAGCGAATTAAACGAATGGCAGCGAATATACCGAATGTCGGTATTCGTTCTGTATTCGCACAATTCGCTGTCATTCGTTCCATTTGTTTTTTATTCGCACCGTTCGCATGATTCGTTTTTTCTAACGTTTCGAGAACTGGAACCGCTTTCTTCGCTTGGCCAGGCCGTATTTCATCCGCTCTTTCTCGCGCGGGTCGCGCCTCATCAAACCGGCGCTCTTGAGCGGGGGACGCAGATCGGCGTTGATTTTGACCAAAGCCTTGGCGATCCCCAAGCTCAGCGCCCCGGCCTGACCGGCAATGCCGCCGCCCAGCACGCGCGCGTTGATATCGAAGTTCCCCTTTACTCCCGCTGTTACCAGAGGAAGGTTGATGATATCGACCAGGTCCTGCCGGCAGAAGTACTTAAGCGCTTCCTTGCCATTGACCTTTATGATCCCAGTACCCGTGGTAAGCATAACTTTAGCTGTCGCTCTTTTTCTTGAGCCAGTGACCATTTCAGCCATCTGATTTCCTCCTTACACGTCGATCAGTTCTGGTTTCTGAACACCATGGGGATGTTCAGCCGCAAGATAGATCTTAAGACGACATAGACGCAGTTTCCGCAGACGGTTCTTGGGCAGCATGCCGCTGACCGCATGATATACCGCTTTTCTCGGATTTTTTTCCAGCAGCGACTGTAAACTCTGGGCTTTAAGACCGCCGGGATACATAGTATGATGATAATAGATCTTGTCGGTAATTTTCTTTCCGGTGACCTTGAACTGCCCGGCATTGAGCACGACCACATAATCGCCGCAATCGACCTGCGGCGAATAATCTGGTTTGTTCTTGCCGATGAGAATTTTTGCGATCCTTGTCGCCATCCGGCCCAGTATCCGGTCCTTGGCGTCGACAATGTACCATGCGCGCTTGACCTCGTTATTCTTTAAAACCTTTGTTTTCATAGCGATAATTATATGCAATTGCCATGAAAAGTCAACACCTTTGTTGGTACTCTGTCATTTCCATAGCCCGCACCCACAAAACGATGGTATTTCAGCAAAATCCAAGTGGCATGAGATAAAAATTTCAATTACTCCTTGCCATAAGCATACAATTGAATATACTTCTCCATGGCGAAAAAATTCGTACTCGTCGACAGCCATTCGATAATATTCCGCTCCTATTTCGCGTTCATCAAGAACCCGCTGAAAAATTCAAAAGGCGAAGTGACTTCCGGCATTTACGGATTCTTAAACACGCTGGACAAGATCAAAACCCGGTTCGTGACCGATTACATCGTCCTGGTGTTCGACCCGCCGGGCGAAACGTTCCGGGATAAAATATTCAAGGAATACAAGGCGACCCGACCTCCTCCACCCCAGGACATTCCTTTCCAGGTCGCCAAGGTAAAAGAGATCACGGTTTTGCTGGGGATGAAGCAATACGAGATCCTTGGTTACGAAGCAGACGACGTGCTCGCGACGCTGGCGAAAAAATTAAAGACTTCCGGCGATGTCTACATCGTGACTTCTGACAAGGACCTGTTGCAGCTGGTCGACCGCTCGGTTTTCATTTACGATGCGTACCGCGATTTGATCATGGATACCGAAAAAGTCATTGAAAAATACGGAGTCGGACCCGAGCGGATCGCGGATTACCTCTCTCTGACCGGCGACAGTATCGATAACATACCGGGTGTAGACGGGATCGGCCCGCAAAGAGCCCTGGAGATACTCAAAAAATACCTGACGATCGAAGAAGCAGTGCAGAAAGACAAGCGTCTCGTTGAACACAAGGATGAGGTCATGCTTTCCAAAAGCCTTGTCCAGTTGGATTGCGATGTACCGATACAGATCGCTTTGGAAGATATTAAAATAAAAGCACCTGATCTTAAAAGTTTGATACCGGTATTGACCGACCTTGAGTTCCATTCCTACATCAAACAGCTCGGCCATTTCAACGCCGCTGATGTGTCGGTCATCGATACCGTCGTCTCTAAGGTGGAGTTGGAAAAACAGATCCATATCGGTATCGGCATTGAGCAGGACACGGTCTACGTGTGCATGGAGAAAGACAGTGTCCACCGCATGGCCAGAGCTGAGGCCGTCCCGATAACAAACGAGCCCCGCGTAATAAAAGCGGGCGGCGACCTCAAGGAGTTCATGAACCACTGCCCGCTCAGTTCACCCGTTTTTGACGTCGCGATCGGGGCGTGGCTCCTCGACCCCAACCGCTCGTCATATACCGTGGATGACCTCGGGCTGAAATATTTGAACGAGTACCGCGACGCGTCGCCGGCCCGCTCCGCGCAGACCAGTTACGAGCTGTATCCCATCCTCGCGAAGGAACTGGAAGATCTGAGCATGCGCGACCTGTACTTCGATCTTGAAGAACCGCTTATCTTCGTGCTTGCCGCCATGGAGAAGCGCGGGATCAAGATCGACATCCCGTATTTCAAGGAACTCCGGCACGAAACGGAAAAAAAGCTCGGTGAATCGGAAAAGACGATCTTCTCGCTTGCCGGCAGGAATTTCAATATAAATTCGCCCAAGCAGCTCTCGCAGGTCCTGTTCGAGGACCTGAAACTGCCGCCGGTCAAACGCGGCAAAAGCCATTTCTCGACCGATGTCGAGGTCCTCAAGCAACTTAGCCTCAAGCATGAATTGCCCGGGGAGATTCTGAAGTACCGCGAGCTTACCAAGATCAATACGACCTACATAATACCGCTGGTCGAGTTCGCCCGGGACGGCCGCATCCATACGACCTTTGACCAAACCGGCACTTCGACCGGCCGGCTGTCCTCGCTCAATCCCAATATCCAGAACATCCCCATCCGCAGCGAGCTGGGCAAGAAAATCAGAAAAGGCTTCATCGCCGAAGACGGTTACAGTTTTATCTCCGCTGATTATTCCCAGGTTGAACTGCGTATCCTCGCCCACATGACCAAGGACAAAAACCTTATCAAGGCGTTTGCCGATGGAAAGGATATCCACAACCACACCGCGTCGCTTGTTTACAACATTCCGGAGGACAAGGTGGACGGAAAACAACGCCGCATGGCCAAGGTCGTCAACTATGGTTTGATCTACGGAATGAGCGATTATGGGCTCGCTCAGAGCCTGGACATACCAAAAGAGGAAGCGGTGCAGTTCATCCAGTCGTATTACGCTCTCTATTCAGGCGTCGATGCCTGGCGCGCAGAAGCGCTGCGTTTCGCGGAAGAAAAGGGTTACACCCAGACCATTCTGGGCAGGCGCCGTCCCCTTCCCGAGATCCTTTCGCCGATCCACAACGTCAAAGAAACCGCAAAGCGGATCGCCATCAACGCGCCGATCCAGGGCAGCGCCGCCGACCTGATCAAACTCGCCATGATCGAGGCCGAAAAGAAACTGACGCGGATCGGTTTAAAACAGGGTTTGCTGCTTTCTATCCACGACGAATTGCTTTTTGAGATCGAGGATTCAAAAATCAAGGAAGTTGTGGAACTGATAAAAGAAGCGATGGAACACGCGCTTAGCTTGATCGTCCCGGTGTCGGTCACGATCGGGACCGGCAAGAACTGGGCCGAAGCGCATTGAAAAAAATGAAAGCATGCTGAGAAGAGAAGGTGAGGGGAAGAAACGTGTCAGGATATTTCATAATAATGTTATTATGTAACCATGTAATTATGTTATTAACGGATAAATAAAAAACAAATTTTTGAAATCTTTTAATTACTAACTACCCAATTACATAATTACAAATAATAAACGCCTTCTCACGGCAGCATTATCTTACCTTCGAACGTAATGATCCCCTGGCCTCCGAACGAAACGTGCATGATCTCTTTCTTTACCGTATATACGTGCACGTAGATAATGCCGGGCCTCTGCATGGAATATCCCTGTTCCACCACGACGCGGGTCATCTCCTCAGCCGGGATGATCCCGGCCTCGACCAGGTAATAACCCAGGCACGCGGCCGCTCCGCCTGACGCCGGGTCCTCGTTGATGCCCACGGCCGGCGCAAAATGCCTCATATGAACATTGGAGCCTTTTTCACGCGTTTCCATTGAAAAAGCCAGGATCCCGGTGATCCCAAAACGCTCGCAATAATTCTTCATGAGCTGGTAATTCGGTTCCATCTCCAGCAGCGTCCGGATCGATCGAACGGGAACCGCGATCTCGACCAGACCGGATTCCACCGCTTTCACGGGCATGGATGTTTCCGTGATATCGACCGGCGGGATGCCGAGAAAATTCGAGATCGTCTTGATCTCAAGCTGCATGCTGATCACCCGCGGCGCGGGCAACGATACGGTGATGCGTGTTATTTTCTTATTCTCGACCCTCAGTTCGATCGGCTGAATGCCGGCCTGGGTTTTCTGTTTCAGGGAGGTGATCGGCTCGGTCAGCTTTAGCGCCCCTTCGTGCTCAAGCGCGATATAGGCCGCGATCGTCCCGTGGCCCGAGAACCTGATCTCTTCGGACTGCGAGAAAAAACGCAGGTGCATATCAGCTTCGTCATGTCCTGGGAAAATGAAGGTCGTGTCGGATAGCGGGTTGAGTTCGCGCGCCAACCGGATCAGCTTACCCTCTTCAGTAGCCGCGTCGGCCCCGAGGATGATCCATGCGGGGTTCCCGGCATACGGAACATTGGTAAAGACGCTGATCCTTTTGGTAGTCAGCCAGGTCATGAGCGGCTCAGGTATTCCCTTTCACCGGCCAACGTTCACAGGTCGCAGATGCCGGTGCTGCTGCACAGCGACTTCATCTGCATTACGTTACCCGCGTTGGCCGACCCGAACTCCAGGGCCTGTACTTTCTTGCTGCCATACCGGTAGATCGTTATACCTTTGCATTTAAGCTTGTGTGCGAGCAAAAAAGCCGACCGGGTCTGGTCCATGGTAGCGTCCTCGGGGATATTGATGGTCTTGCTCACGCTGTTATCAACGTATTTCTGGAAAACCGCTTGCATCTTAAGATGGAAGTCGGGCATGATCTCATGGGCGATCGGGAACAATCTCTTGACGTCATCCGGTATCTTGGCGATCTTCTTGAGCGAACCGGTATTGACGATATCGGCGATCAGCGATGACGAGTAGAATCCTTTTGCCCGGGCGATCTCCTCGAATATGGGGTTCACGACCAGCAGTGTTGTGTCCAGCGCATTACGCAGGTAGCCAATCGAGAATAAGGGCTCAATGCCCGACGATGTGTCGGCGATGGTGCTGATCGTACCGGTAGGCGCGATCGAGGTTTGCGTGGCGTTCCTCAGAGGACCCATGGCCCGGTATATCGAACGCTCGATGTTCGGGAAAGAACCCCGCTGTTCAGCCAGTGTCCGGGAGGCCTTGCGCGCTTCCTCCCTGATGGCATGCATCAGCTCTTCGGCGAAATTCAGCGCTTCCTCGGAATCGTACGGTATCCCGTTTTTGATCAGGCAATCGGCAAAACCCATGACCCCCAGGCCGATCTTGCGGTTACCCCTGGTGAGTTTGTCGATCTCGGGAAGCGGGTAATGGTTGGCATCGATGACATTATCGAGAAAATGGATGCTGATCCGCACTGCCGAGGCAAGCTTGCTGTAATCGAACTTGCCGCCGGTGAACATCCGCGCCAGGTTGACGGATCCGAGGTTGCATGATTCATATGGCAGGAGTGGCACTTCGCCGCATGGATTAGTGCTCTCGATCTCGCCGATGTCAGGCGTGGGATTGGTCCGGTTGATCTCGTCAATGAAGATCATGCCGGGATCGCCGTTCTTCCAGGCATTCATGACGAGCATGTCGAAAGTATCGCGGGCGTTCAGGCTCTTGACCGCCTTGCCGGTCCGCGGATTGATCAGGTTATAACCCTGGTTATTGATCACCTTGCTGATGAAATCATCGGTGATCGCCACCGACAGGTTGAAATTCTCAAGCTCGCCCTCGTGCTCCTTCGCCCTGATGAACTCGATGATGTCGGGATGGTCAATGCGCAGGATACCCATGTTGGCGCCCCGGCGCTTGCCCCCCTGTTTGATTATTTCCGTCGCCCGGTCAAAGATGCGCATGAAGGAAAGCGGTCCGGACGCGACGCCCATGGTCGACTTGACCACGTCGCCCTTAGGCCGGATCCGCGAAAAGGAAAATCCCGTGCCGCCGCCGGACTGATGGATCAACGCCGTGTATTTGAGCGTGTCGAACATGCTGACCAGCGAATCTTCGACCGGGAGGACAAAGCAGGCGGAAAGCTGCCCCAGCGCGGTCCCGGCGTTCATAAGCGTGGGCGAGTTCGGCAAGAACTCCATGTTCGACATGAGTTGATAGAATTCCTCCTCGGTCCGCTCGGGGCTGCCGCCATAGTTGCTGTCGACCGCCGCGATGGTCTGGGCAACGCGCTTGATCAGATCAGCCGGGCTCTCGATGATCTTGCCGGTTTCGTCACGCATCAAGTACCTTTCCTTGAGTATGCGCAGTCCGTTCAAGGACAGCTTCAGGCTGTCCTTGATGCCCAGTATTTCCTTGGTATTCCTGATCTCGGTCCGGGTCTGGCGGTAGATGATGAAAGCCCTTGCCGTATCATATTTGCCATTGTCAATGAGGAGCTTTTCCACGATGTCCTGGATATCCTCGACGTTCGGTTTGAGACTGCCGAATTTTTTCTCTAATTCCGCGATGACCTGGTCGCCGATAGCCTTGGCCAGGCTCGTGTCCTCATCGGTTGCCGCCAGGGATTTTTCGATGGCGCGGTAGACCTTGCTGGCGTCAAAATCAACGATCGATCCGTCGCGTTTAATGACTTTTTTAATCATAGTTCATTATATATATTTAGGGCAAAAAGACAAGCCCCTGATATTACCCAGGGGCCTGTGCTTAAAAAACCGTTCCCGGATCAACTCATTACATGCACCCGCGACCGCAGCCGCCACCGCCAAAACCGCCGCCGCCACAGCCGCCTCTTGGACGATATACGACCCCCAGGCCGATCTTGAATCCGTGATGGGGTATTTCATAGCTGGGCAGATCGGCGATGTTCACCGAGTATCCGGCATTAATTATAACGTGAAAGTCATATGTTCTCATGAATATCAAGCCGCCGCCGCCGCTGAATACCATCCCAAAGTTCGTTTCAGTATTAAAACCCGATCTGCTCAATATCAACATATGCATTCCAAGTCCGCCGCCGGCATACGGCGCGATGTCGCTTTTTGAAAAAAGGTAGTCGAATTCGAAATCCAGCAAACCGTAATCCAGGACTGAAGGCTCTGTTCCTGACCCGATGGCTTGAGCGCCCAAGGACCATAGATAGGGCATATTGACCTGGATCATGAAGTTCTTGGTCTCAAAGCAGTTAAGCCAGGCAAAACCCATCAGCGAGTTTGCTCCGGCATAGCCGCCCATAGGAAATCCGAAAATGAAGCCGCCGCCCGTCGAGTAGAATCCTTCTTTTCTCCTGGATTCGGTCGTGATCTCCTGTTCGGTGATCATCCCGACTTCGGCTCCCTCATCCACTTTTTTGCCCTCGGCAATTGCCTTGGCGATCCGCTTGATCACCGTGTCCATGTCCTCGGCGGTCTTCGACGACGCGCTCCCGGTCCACAGAACCTCGCTGGTCGCGACGCTGACCACGGTCACCTGGACCACATATTTCTCGCCGAATTTCGAGATCGATCCGAATATCATGCGCTCCACCTTTGCCTTGAACCCGGCCTCGGCCGCGCAGGTGGCCTCATAACAGCTTATTTTCTCGCCGACCGCCGCGTCAAGGGCGTCCGGGTTAAGAACTTGGTGACCGTAAGTTGCCAGTTCGCTGACCAAAAGCTCCGACACCGCGCTGGCAGTTTCATTTATGACATTTATACCTTTAAAGCGCAGGACGCCTACCTTGGCGCCATTGAGCATGACTGGCAGGATAAAAAGAATACAAATAGCCGTCAATACCTTTAGTATGACTTTTCCCATCACTCCTCCTTTTACAATTTGAACACGCCGGTAATTATAACCCGATACTAATTTTTGTCAAGCCCGGTAGGCATTGACAAAAACAGCAATCTCGGTATGATTACGCATGGACCAGAACTGCGTAAAAGAACTCAAGATGTTCGGCGAGCTTAAGGATTTTGAATGGGAGGAGCTTGCCAAATTAGTCATCGAAAAGGATTTTGAAGATGGCGACATCATCTTCAACCAGGGAGACGAGTCTACCGAACTGTATATCCTGCTGAAGGGAGCGGTCGACCTTCAGATAAAACTGGCACCGCAGCTCGGTGAAACGACGATCTACCCGGTCAAACTCAGCGAGATATTCGGCGAGTTTGCTTTCCTCAATCCCAGCCCTCGTTCGGCAACGGCGCGTTGCATGAAAAGAACGACCGTCGGCGTGATCGATAAAAAGGCATTCGATGACCTCTGCAAAAGTTTCCCCAATATCGGCATTGGGTTTTACAAATACGTGACAAGGCAGCTTATTGAAAGACTGCGGCGCATGAACAACTATGTCCGCGACGTGTTCGTACGTTCATGCGGCCTTGAGGCTTGAAACGAAATTTGTATATTCAAACCTTTATAACGCCGAAATCGGGGACCACGTTTTTCCGACCAACAAATACCGGTTGATCCACGACCGGCTGGCAGCCGAGAAGATCATTACCGCGAATAACGTCGTGGCGCCGGCAATGCCGGACAAAAAGGACCTGCTGAGGATCGTCGCGCGCGAGTACCTTGACGATCTCGTGCATCTCCGGACCACGATCCGCACGTTCCCGTCGGAAATGCCGGTAACACAGGTCATTATCGAAGCCCAGATGCTTTGCTGCGACGGCTCTTACCAGGCCGCGCAGGCGGCCATGGACTGCGGGGGCTGCTACCACATCGGCGGCGGTTTCCATCACGCTTTTCCCGACCACGCCGAAGGGTTCTGCTATCTGAACGACATCTGCTACGCCGCGGTGCGCATGCTGGAAAACGGAGTAAAAAAGATCGCGGTCGTCGATTGCGACCTTCATCAGGGCAACGGAACCGCGAAATTTTTCGAGCACGAAGATCGGGTCTTCACATTTTCCATACACCAGGAGCACCTCTACCCGAAAAAGGAAAGGTCAAACCTCGATATCGGGCTTGATTTCAACACCGGTGACGATGAATACCTAAAAGATCTGGACGGCGCGCTTACGACGGTCATCAAGGAATTCAAGCCGGAACTTATCATTTACCTGGCCGGCGCCGATCCTTACATGTTCGACCAGCTCGGCAACCTCAAGCTGACGATCGCAGGCCTGATCAAACGCGACGAAATGGTGGTCGGGCGGGCGCGCGAGAACGGCATTCCGGTCGCCGCGGTCCTGGGCGGCGGGTATGCCGAGGATTTAAACGACACGGTCGAGATCCACTGCAACACGGCAAGGGCGATGAAAAAGATATTGGGTTGACCGTAGTAACAGTACTATTTTATAATTTAAGATAACATAAGGAGGCGCATGATCTTTTCACTAATTTTTTTCTTTGTCAGCCAGATGAAGGAGGATTCCGCAATGATTTTGCCATCGCCGGTGTTCACTAATAAATCGATCGAAGAGTGTATTCAGACGCGCCGTTCGGTAAGAACTTTCCTGCCCAAGGCGCTGACCGGTCAGCAGTTGTCCAACATTCTCTGGGCAGCGCAGGGCATCACGGACACGGCAGCAGGGTTCAGAGCAACACCCAGCGCCGGCGCGACTTACCCACTGGAGATTTTGGTTGCCGTCAAGGAAGGCGTGTTCCGCTATACGGTTGAAAAACACACCTTGAAAAAGGAGATCGCTTTTGATTTGAGAAAGAAAATCGCAGAAGCGGCATCGAGCCAGATGTTCATTGCCGACGCGGGAGCGGTGATAATCATCACGGCGGTGCCGGAACGGACAACGCAGCGCTACGGCGAACGGGGATTCCGGTATATCGGCAATGAAGTCGGTCACTGCGCTCAAAACATCCACCTTGAAGCGGCTGCGCTCGGCCTGGGCTCGGTTCCGGTCGGCGCTTTTAAGGATAGTAGGTTGAAGGAAATTTTGAAGCTAAAAGATTATGAAGATCCTCTTTACATCATACCGGTGGGTGTGCCGAAAGACAGATAAAATAAGAGGGAATAACAGTCCAATGGCGTATCATTGACAAAAAATAAATATTGACTATGATCTTTAAATGGTAAATTACGCAACAAGTGGTGCGGGCAACTGTGATGTCTGGTTGCTGAAAACCGATTCCTTCGGGGATACGGTTTGGACCAGAACTTTTGGTGACGGCTCGAATGATCATGGTCATTCTGTTAATCGCACCATTGATGGTTGTTATGTTATCGCAGGAGCAACCGAGTCTTATGGTGCTGGTAATGGCGATGTTTATCTTATAAAGACCGATGCCAATGGAACGTACACGGAATTAAAGAAAGTAATCTCAGTTTTGTTATGCACGATGATCAAAATGCTACTATCATTAGTGGACCTGTGTACTTACCAAAGGACAAAATATGCAAGGTCTTCGACATCATGGGCCAAGTGGTGACGCCCGACCAGCTCAAGCCCGGCGTCTACTTCATTCAGATCGACAACAAGATCGTTCAAAAAGCTGTTAAGGTAAGATAGATTTTTTAAAGGACATATAGGTCTTATAAGTCCTATAGGACCTATCTTTTTTTTGCGCAAGGGCGCGAATTTCCGTTGCCTTAACGTGATCTTTAGTCCAAAGTTCTAAATTTCGTTGCCGCAGAAAATCCTGATAATCATTCAGCAATTCCTCCAGGCTCGCCCGCGCGATCCCGATCAACTTGAGTTCAGTTTTTTTCGAAGTACCAGAAGCCGTACTGCCTTCGGCGATGTTCTGCTTGCCGTTTCTCGCTGCCTGTACAATCTGGTCATGGATGCGGGACCGGCGGTCGATAAAGCGGTCGCAGAACGCGACCGTGGCATCAAAAACGATCTCAGCCATCTGGTATGATCTGAGATTGCGATACCCGTCATGAGGCGGGATTAGAAGAGGGTGGTCGGCTGGCGTTGTCATTCAGCCGACAGGCGTTTTTTCAGGTATTCTATGCGTTTGACGGGCATTGGATCGATGCCCGTTTTTACTGCCAGGTGATAGCTTAAAAAATCGCCCAGCATGATCGTCCAAAAAACGCGCTGGGCAAGGTCTTTCCCCTGCGGTTCGATCTCCAGAACCTCGCTGGTCTCATTCTGGATGATCTCCTTTAAAATAGTCGTCCTGAGCTTGTTCCGCGCATGGGCCGCCGGGTCGTTAAGCAGGACCACGGCGGATGCCGCGCGCAGTCCACGCGGCCGGCCAAATCCCACGATCTCGTTGTGGTTCATTTCCGGGATCACGTTGGTATGGCAGATGACCTTGGAATTCTCGTTAAGCTGGCACCGCGCTGTCGTATCGTTTGGCCATCCTTTTATTATTCTTCTCTTTTCCAGCAATATCCATTAGTCCGCATCTGCGCCGTATCAGCAGCGATGCAAGCAACAATAATTGAATCAATATTTAAATATGCCCATGACAGCCCGCCATTCAACCCTGTCGTTCCTTTGGCGGTCAGGGTGACTATCGAATTGTCCGAGACGCCCCTGATCACAACTGTATCTATTATGCAGGTTCCGGTAAAATGCTGATGACCGTTGATCAGTCCATTTCCGGTTATTCCTACTATAGTATCAACTTTGAATACGGTTGCTCCGTCACTTTTCAATTCCCAGGACCAGGGCTTGAAAAAAGTCGTATCGGTCGTGCCCAATAACATTTCCGTGATTAAATCGCCGGTCGTGTGGCGTAGCTGATACATAATAGTGTCAAGAATCCCCCACCGAATAAACTCAACGAATCCCGAGCCATGACTGCCATATTTTCCAAACAAAGTATCCGTTACGGCATCAATGACCCTCACGCTGTCGTTAGGATTGTGTCCGAACTCAGAGCAGTTCGGTTTGATCTTCATAAATGTGAACATTCCAAAACCGTAGCCCGGACGATCCATATAGATCGCAAACGGATAACTTTCAAATGGTATCGCATCACGATTCCATTGTTCGCGGACAAATATCCGTTGATTGCCGTATTCCGGCTGTAATTTCCTTGATTTCAACGCTAACGTGATATTCCCCCGGCTGTAAAAGTTTATGTCTTTATTCGCTGCCGACGTACCTTCCGTGCATATCTGAAACTCATCAGCCGCTAAACCCATTGTGACATATGCTACACTTTCCGGAATCGGTTCCAGCACCTTTGGAAACCTCATCATTATTGCCGGTGATCCTGACCAGATTGCGATCCCCCCGCTATCCTCCCAAGTGGTGTAAGAACGCTTCGGGAAATATACACCCGTATCGGCAAGTCCTTCCTGATTCATTGCGACGTGAATGAAGTCACGGTTAAAAGAACTATTATTGATCGTAAAGTTACCGCTTTGTACACAGGTATTTCCCAAAAAATAACCGGCGAAGTTTTTATCACCGCCCGAAGCATTTGCATATATGCCAAAGCAGGTATCACCGGGCTGACCCACATTCAAAAAATACCCGGCGAATGATGGCCGGGATGCAACGGCGGAATGGTTTATCCAGGAATAGACGCCAAAGAGTGAGTCTGGGGTCTCGACGCCGTAATTATTTTCATTGGCATCGGCAAAAACAGCATATTTCTTGCCATAACCGCCGCCGTGCACCATGCCATAGACACCATACAATCGGCCGGCTGAGTGCTCTTCCATTTCCGCATCGCCGAAAACCCCATAACATGAAAGCGTTTCCGCGGCGCCGCCGTGGGCCTTCCCAAATACACCGTACCGATAACCGCCATCGGCCAATCCGGAGCCCACGGTATCGACATTGAAGTATCCACCAAACATAAGCGGCGCCTGGAGATTCGGATCGTATAATTTATTACGCAGATTTACTTCCAGCCCTATCAGTCTATTATATGTGCTGTCAAGGTTGGATATTCGTAAAATGGATACGACGGAATCTGCGCCCCAGCGCCAGCGGCTGCCGGTAAAAATGGAATCTTTCAAGATCCCAATGGTATCAGTTACGTTGTCTCTAAGAAAATTTTGCCCGTAAATGTATGCACCTTTATTATAAAGCGAATCCGTTTTTGTACTAATGCCGTGATATATTCCTAATGTATCAATCCATGATTTACGAGTAAATATTTTTGTATAATCGGACGTCGATGTGCCAAAAATCGCCAAAGTCTCATCTTGGGCAGTGTAATAATTATTTAAAACCACCACCAGTGGAGTACCGGCTGCCGCAAAATATCCAGCTGCTTTACCATTGTTTGCTACTCCACCTACAGCAAAAGCCCAATCAGGTTGACTCGCTATAACTTCTAATGTTCTGAACCATGATGACAATGCCACAGCGGTTGTTTCTCCGCTAACCTGAAAAGCATCATCAGCACCGGAAATTTGGACTAAATCGCTGGTAGTCCCATGGGCGATGAAGCGTCTTAAATTAAGCGAATCGCCGGTAAGAGCGGTAAATGTATCTGGTACATCATCCCGTAGAAAATACTGACCATACCTGTATGCATTTTTATTCCACAATGAATCGGCTTTTTGGGCAAAAGCGCTTAATGCAATCATCGCCAGCAATGTTAAAATACTTTTCATATAGCTCCTCCTTACTAAACATGTTGGTTTAGCACCTTTTAATGTCAGAATACATAGCCTGACTTCATCGCTTGCGTCCATTTATCAGAAACAATACTCCAGGTGCCGATAATCTTTGTTTCAAATAATCGATCCTCTTCACCGGAAGGGGATCGATGCCCGTTTTTACTGCCAGGTGATAGCTTAAAAAATCGCCCAGCATGATCGTCCAAAAAACGCGCTGGGCAAGGTCTTTCCCCTGCGGTTCGATCTCCAGAACCTCGCTGGTCTCATTCTGGATGATCTCCTTTAAAATAGTCGTCCTGAGCTTGTTCCGCGCATGGGCCGCCGGGTCGTTAAGCAAGATCACGGCGGATGCCGCGCGCAGTCCACGCGGCCGGCCAAATCCCACGATCTCGTTGTGGTTCATTTCCGGGATCACGTTGGTATGGCAGATGACCTTGGAATTCTCGTTCAGCTGACACCGCCAGCGGTTCGCGACGACGCCGAAGGCCGGCGAATTGGCGTAAATGAAAACGAACTTGTCGGTAAGATGCGACGCAATCTTTTCCCCAGCCCGGTCAAGGTCATTCCTTTCTCTTTTCAAGAACGCGACCAGATTAATAATCCCGAAAACCGGGTTGTCCTTGATCAACCCGAACCTGTGCAGGATGACCGGTAGGGGACCGTAGAGATAACCGAGAGCGCCGCGCGGCGGCAGCCCCGCGGGGACTTTGACCTTGAACAAAACACGCTTTTGCTGCAGCCGGCCGTTGGATGAAACCGTTACCAGTGGTACCTTGAGCTTTGACAGATAACGGTAATTCGCCAGTGTTTCCTCCGTGTTCCCCGAATAACTTATCAGGATCGCCAGCGTACCTTTTCCGACCGATGCCGGAATGTTATAATCCTTGCTGCTCCGGATGCTCACTTCCGGGTACAGGATGGACAGGATCTCGCCGCTGATCCCGGATCCGCCCATGCCGCAGACAACGACCTTGTTCGCATGTCGTGAAGCACGCGCAGTCCCGGGCACGAAGGTTACCGCCTGCAGGAGCTGGTCAGGCAGCGAATAGATGATATCGCGCATGTTGATCTTCGGTCCCGTGCTGCAGGCGGCGGATCTTGTGCGGGCTTGCCGGCCGGCATGAACCATGATCGTTATTTGAAAACCTCTTCGAGCGCGGGGAATTTTTTCCGGATCTCGCGTCTCAGAAATTTCCTGACCTCAAGGGCGGTGCGCAGCACTAGCGTACCATTTGCGATCTCCTCGCATTCTGGTATGGTCAGCGTCCTTAAAATCAGTTTTGCCCGCGGTATGGAAAAAGGGCTCATTGACAGCTCGTTGATGCCAAAGCCGACGAGCAGGGGGATCGCCAGCGCATCAGCGGCCAGCTCCCCGCATAGCCCCACCCAGATATTGGATTTATGACCGCATGCGACGACATTATGGATCAATCTCAGTACGGCCGGATGAAAATGGTCAAAAAGCTGGCTCACCCGCTCATTACCGCGGTCCACGGCCAGCGTGTACTGCGTCAGGTCATTGGACCCGATGCTGAAAAAATCGACCTCGGTCGCCAGTGCCTCGCAGATCACGGCCGCGGACGGTGTCTCCACCATGATCCCCAGCTGGATATCGTTGTCAAAATCGATCTTGCCGGACCGAAGGTCCTTTTTCACCGCGCCAAAGATCAGTTTTATCCGCTTTATTTCCTCGTAAGTCGCCACCATGGGAAACATGATCTTGACATTTCCTGAAACCGAGGCGCGAAGGATCGCCCGCAGCTGGGTCTTGAAGAATTCTTGGTTTTCGAGGCATACGCGGATCGCCCGCCAGCCCAGGAAAGGATTAGCTTCGTGGTAGTCGGAAAAGATCTTATCGCCACCCAGGTCAAAGGTCCTGATGATCACCGGGTGCGGCTTCATGGTTTTCGCCAGTCCGCTGTACACCTTGTACTGCTCTTCTTCGGACGGATTCCCCTTTCTCGTCAGGTACAGGAATTCAGTTCTGAACAGGCCGACGCCCCATGCCCCGTATTTTTTGGCCTGGTTCGCTTCCGCAAAAAATTCGATGTTCGCGGAGATATCGATATGCCTGCCGTCGCGGGTTTCGGGCTTCAGATCGCAGTACGGCGACAACGCTTTTTCTTCCTCGATGACCTTTTTACGGGCGATATCGTACAGGTGCTTCCGGCTGGCGCTGGGATCCCTTATTAAAATACCGCGGTCGCCGTCGACGATAACGAGTTCGCCGTTCTCGACCTTGTTCGTGAGCCCCTCCGCGCCGACGATCGCCGGGATCTGCAGGGCGCGCGCCGTGATCGCGGTGTGCGAGGTCCGGCCGCCGATCTCGGTGGCGATGCCGACGACATGTTTGGGATTGATCAGCGTCGCCTCGGATGGCGATATATCGTGTGCCACGAGGACCGAACCCTCCGGTGCTTCCAGCACCGAAGAGTGGGCAAGGCCCAGAAGGTTCCTCAGGACCCTCATTCCCACGTCCCAGATATCGGCGACGCGTTCGCGCAGATAGGAGTCCTTGCTCTCCCCCAGTTTCTGCGCGTAGTTGCTGATGACCTCATGGTAGATGTATTCGGCGTTCTTCTTTTCATCACTGATATGTTTTTTTACGAGATCGACGATCGATTTGTCTTCCAGCATCAGGATCTGGGCGTCAAGGAATTCCGCGAAATCAACACCGACCTCCTGGTTGATCCGCTTTTTCACTTCCAGCAGATCGACCTTGGTCTTGGCCAGCGCGTTCTCGAACCGCTCGATCTCGTCCTTGAGGTAAACCGACATGATCGGCGTCTGAAAGACCTCGATCTTTTTCGTTTCGTAAATAAAGACCTTTCCTTCCCCGATGCCTTTAGACGCCGGGATGCCCTTGATCAGTTTCTCTTTTGCCATCAATCCTGCCCTTCAAGGATCTTGCGTAACGCGGTGAATGCTTCGTGCTCGTCTTTCCCGTTGCACATGAGGATCACCTTGCTGCCTTTCTCACAGGCCAGCGTCAGGATCCCCATGATGGAACGGCCGTCCACCTTGATGCTGTCCTTGATCATTTCGATATCGCACTGAAAACGCTCCGCCATCTTCACAAAACGCGATGCCGGCAGCGCATGCAGCCCGTTTTCATTGAGGATCGTAATGGTCTCTTTCATCATGCCAATACCCGAACGCTCATAAACGCGCGATCAGCGTGATCATGGTTACCAGCATGATGATCAGGATCACGATCACGGCTGGAATTCTTTTGATCAATAATATTATAAACATGATAGCCAGCGGCATAAATAGTAATGATATCAGACTCCGAGTCAATAGCCACGGCAAAAGGCCGGCGCAGATCGCGCCCAGGCTTTCCGCGACGCGCTGCACGAGCGTGAAGCGTCTTGATTTCAGGATATAGATGACATCCCATCCGACACGGTACCCGTCGATCAGACCCTGAGCGCGGTGAAAGATATGGATCATATTGTAAGCAACGAAAAAAATGACCGGACCAATCAAGCCGAATTTAAGCCCTGCGATGACGCCCAGCGTGAGCAAACTCGGCCGCAGGGCCTGCCAGAACAATTGGTCGCCGGTGGAAGCAAAGCTCTGCTGGGCGATCGTGGCGTGCTTCTTGATATCGGCCGGGTCTTCGCTTTTGTCATACGCCCGAACCGTCGCACCGATGATATACGACGACATATACGGATGGGTGTTGAAAAATCCCTTATGATTCTCGATCACCTCGCGGCGTTTCTTTTTATCCACGCCCGCGGCCAGGCAGGCGAGAAACCCCATCGCCTGCAGGGAGAAGAAAGACCATGAGCTCTGTATGAACAAGCTGGAAAAAAATAGTTTTAAAAAACGAATGAAACCAAGGCGCATGCGATCCCCAGGATAAAATAGATAATGGTCGTCTTCTTCACGAAAAGATAAAAACCGTGCGCGACGCCGACGCTGGCCGCGATGATCAGAAGCAGTTCTTTGGTAAAAACGAGCACGTGCGGAAGATGCAGGATCCGGGCAACACAGAACAGAGGGATGAACAGGACAATGCCGCGCAGGTAAGCGGTGGCCACGCCGCCCAGGTGGCAGGCATACAGCCACGAGTGGTGCCGCATGAACAAGTGATAAAGTTTTTCATTCAGCCTCCGCACCATGATCTCCATGTTGCCGCCCAGCAAGCTCGCAGCAAGCCCCAGGATCACGGCCCCGAGGAGCGCGCTTTCCGGCGGGTTGTTGTTACCCAGCAGGAAATACGAACCGCATGCCGCTATCCCCGCGCCCTGGCCGTCCGGCGGGATATCGCGTCCGATCGGCAGGCCGCCCAGAAAAAACAGCTGAAAGGCGCTGCCCAGCAGGATGCCTTCCTGGATCTTTCCAAAAAGGGCGCCGATGATCAAGCCGCTCACCAGCGGCTGGGAAAGTCCGAATTCGCCAAATGCGTATTTATCAAGAATGATGACGCTGCCGATCACGGCAAGCACGAACGGGTTCATGGTACGCGGCCGGTCACAACTTTATCTCGATATCGGGAGACGACCGGAAAATGAACAAAAAGCACACCCCCTGGAAATTCTTTTCGTAACCGGCTTCGGATGAAGAGATCGTCTCGATCGGATAACTGAGCAGGGTGAACGGGACGCTCGCCGCGAATGTCAGCGGCGCGAGACCGTCGCCGCTTATATCAAAGCGCTCGATCCCTTCGAGCGCTTGCAGTTCATACAGGGAGTGGCGGCTGTTGATCTTGAGACCCGGATTGAAAAGCCCCAGCGAAAATTCCACACCCAGGCATTCGACCGCGCCCTTGTATTGAAGCTTTATGACCGGCTGGTCGCGGCTGACCAATACTCTTTTCTCCAGTCGATCCGATGCGAAGACGGCGTGATACGCCTGGTCGGCTGCGGTTTCTAATTTATCGTAGGTCAGGATCCCGGCTGCGTTTTCCTTCTGCTGGTAAAAATCGTGCGCCGTGGGCGGTTCCTGGAACTGGTGGTCAAGCCCGAACCCCCGTTCATAACGGTCGTAGATAAGGTACTGTGCGAAATTTTTTTCCTTGCTGCGCACGACCTCGTGTATCGATTTCACTTCACCGCTGTCGCCAGCCGCGGGCAGGTTCTGATGATAGGTCTCGCGGCGCCGTCCCAGGTAGTTGAGGATGTTCATTTTCCGCTGCCGGTCATCGATCTCGATGAAACTCCCGGTCTGCGGTTTCATCAAGCAGAAAAGCTGCTTCGTCGAGATCAGCAACTCTTCTTGCCCGTCCGCGTCAAAATCGGTTTTCCTTATGTCCTCCCTGATGACAGCGCTGTCGGCTTCGATCAGGTTACGGTAGATCCCTTCGCGCAAGTGGGGCAGGTACAGACCGCCAAAAATACCGTGCCAGTAAGCACACGAACACTGCCCCCGCCAGAGCGCCCGCCGGGTCTCCACCGAGTCGTCCGCATGATTGGACACGTAGACCATCCGCTTGTGCATCAGGTTCGCCTCGGGGTATTTGCTTAAAAAATTCTTGAAATAACCGCCGTGCACGAGATAAAAATACTTCTTGTCGACCATCCTCTTTAATTCATGGTAATCACGACCCGCTTGCGGGGGCAGTACCCACTCGCCCATCTCCTCGTAAGAAGCCGTCGGCAGATAGATCCGACCGGCGGGCTGCCCGCGCACGACGTCGTTAAGGTGGCTGGTCTGGATCCACGTTTCCTTTTCCAGGCGGCTCAGGAATGTCTCAAGCCAATTGTGACCGTATACCCACTGATGGGTCCCGGGCCAGACGCCGAATTTCTCGCCGTCATCACCCAGGCATTTCAGGCTCCCGGGCCGTTGGTGCTCTTCATCGCGCAGGTAGTTGATCGTCTCATCCACCTGGTGGAACGGAATAAGGTAGCGCAGTTTCATGGAGATCGGCACGACCTTGAGCAACCTGCCCTCTTCCTCGGTCACGAAATAACTGGAAAGGCTGTCATCGGTCACCCCGGCATAGCGGAAATGCGTGTCATCGAGCATAGTATACACGACGCCGGCATCAAGCAGCGCCGGGATCAGTGACGGTTCCCAGACCCGTTCGGTCAACCATAGACCCTGGGGCTGGCAGTCGAATTTTTTTGTCAGGTAATCGGTGAAATAACGGATCTGATCCACCAGGTCCCTCTTGGGAATCAGTGACAGGATCGGTTCGCTGTAGGCCGAGGTAATGATCTCCGCCTGTCCGCTTTTAACCGCTGCCTTCAGCATTTCGAAGAAATCGGGATGATTTTTTTCGATCCATTCACATAACGGTCCGGAATTATGAATGCCGAACTTGACTGCCGGATGCCGGAGCAGGCCTTCGAGCAAAGGCTTATAGGAATGGGTAAAGGCATACTCGAACACATGGTCGAAATTGCCGACCGGCTGGTGATTATGGATATACAATGCCAGCCGTATCATCTGACACCCGCAAGTTTCTTGGCGACATCGACCGGGGGCGAATTTGGCAGCTGCTTGCCGATCAATTTGATGCCCATCTGGTACAACTTTACGGCCCACTCGATCTCATCCGGCGATAAATAGACATAAGGCGTGATCGTGCGGGCGCCGTCGGTATAGCTGATCCCGCCGATATTGATCTCCTTGACCGGCACCCCGTCCGCGACCAGGCTGTATGCGTCCGCAATTTTTTCGACAACGATCATGATCCTTTTCTTGTCCTTACCGTTAGTTACGTACTCGGCGCACGCCTTGATGCTGCAACATAGGAACTTCATCCCTTCGGGCACTGCCAGGCGGTACGCCGTGCATGCCCATTCATCGGCGCTCAGCGCGTCGGACGCGAGGATCAGCGATTCAATGCCCAGGGGCCGTGCCCAGCCGGCCACGACCTGGCCATGGATCAACCGGTCATCAACGCGCAGTATCAGCATCTAATCCCAGAACTCCCACCGGAGCGAAAGGCTCGTGTTTAACCTTGGCACTGGCGTAAAGGGCACATCCTGGTCAAGGATGTTCTCGACTTTCAGGACCGCGGTCAGGGTAATAAACCTAATCATGCCGACGATCGACACAACACCAACCTCCGGATAGACAGTATTGGACAGGTCAGCGCGTTCGCCAATATATTGTCCCTGAAGAACGATCGCCTGCATGGACCGCTCGTTCTCATGCTTCAGCGTGAGCGACGAGCTCAGGTAACGCGATGGCAGGTAATAGGCCGGCTCGCCTGAAAAAAGATAATTCCCGGCCAGTTTGTAGTCCAAAAATTTACCCAGCGAAAATCCGACCGTGCCTTCGATCCCGGAAAGAGACCAGCCCCCTCTGTTATGCGGTTGGAGATAACCCCAGTCAATGTCCTGGACGTAGACTATATAGTCATTGAGATCAGTATTGTAAAGCGCGACCGAGTAGTTTCCCTTTTTCAAGCCTATCTCCTTGTTCCACCAGGTCGCAGCTTTCAATTCAGGGTTAGGTACGTACAAAGCCGTATCGATCGGGGCATCCGTTTCCGCGATCGTCGGCAGGCGAAAACCCCGGCTTACGCATGCCGTTACAAACGTCGAGTCGAATAGATCATAACCGGCCGTCAATCGCGGCGAGAAGCGGATCGCCCCGTCATCGCCGCAGCTCGTCGAATTATCCGCGCCAAAAACCAGCCGTTGCCAGATTTTGCCGATGCCCGTGAATACTTTGCCGCTGCGGCCATTGAATGTTCCTTCGTGGTCAGTGGTCACGGCGGAAAGGACACCGTCCAGGCCGAGATACAGGTCGCAAAGTCCAGTTTTTTTCACAGTTTCGGTCACGAGGCCGAAATTCTTTGAATCATTGATCGGACTGTCGCCGGCAGAATCCGCCCAGGATATGCCGAAGCGGCTGTAATAAACGCACAGTTTGTTATGTAAAATGTCCGCGGTAAAAGAGACATCGAACAATGAGTTCTCTTCCTCGGTACCGTACGCGCTCGATGAATACAGGAAGTCAAAGCGTAGGGGCAGATACCGGTTACAGTAAAGGTTCCCGCAATAGGCATTCAGTTTATGATAAAGGTTATCCTGGGATTTGAATATATTCGAATACAGACCGCTAAAAAACAACCCCATGTCATTGGTCAAGGCACGCGTAAAATCGATATTGTATATCGTGTTATCACCCAGGGTCGTAAAATTGATGACCGAGAACGGCCTTTCGTATCTATTGACCTTGCTTTTCAAGTCAATGTCGAGCAGGTTCCCTCCGGTGTTCTTAAACGCGGCAATGCTGTCGGGGCAGGATACCGGAACGGCGTTCAGATCGACAAAACCGCTGAACCGATCATTCAACGGATGGCTGTTCAAATAGTAACCGGTCTGCAAGGGATCGCAAGAGTGTGAAGCCAGCAGCACGGAATTGTTTTTCTTTAAGAGAAAAAAAGGCGAAGACAGGAAGACCTCGGGTGTTGTGTACTGATAGACCGGAGAGAGCAACACCGGTACTTCAGCGACGGTGTTGTCAAGGGCGTTTTTGCCTTTCAGCGCGACAATATCGGGGATCTCATAGATCCATATCGTATCCTTTTTTGTCGTATCTGCGGTTTCAACAACAACCGCCGGTTTTAACGTATCCGGCGGCGTCCAGAGGGTATCAATAAAACCTGAGCTGTCACTAGCAATGACAAAAAATACCCATATCATTCATAGATTATAGTGTAAAAAGCTTTTTTGTCAATAATAACAGCCTCACGAACTTTTGATTTTTTAGAAATCGACTTTTACGACGTTTCTTTTCCGCTATCCCGCTTTGGACTGCATGAGCTCGTCCAGGAAATTGGTCGACAGGTCGCCCGCCAGGAATTTTTTATTGTCCATGATTATCTGATGGAACGGGATCGTCGTCGGGATCCCTTCGATCACCAGCTCCTCCAATGACCGGATCATGCGGGCGATCGCCTCGTCCCGGGTCTTGCCGTAACAAATAAGCTTGCCGATCAGCGAGTCGTAATGGGACGGGATCGAATAACCGGCGAAAATATGGGTATCGAACCGTACGCCAAAACCCTGCGGCATGTGGAAGAAAGTTATCTTGCCCGGCGTCGGGACAAAATTACGGCTCGGGTCTTCAGCGTTTATCCGGCACTCGATGGCGTGGCCGACGATCTTAATATCGTCCTGGGTCAAAGACAGCTTGTCGCCCTGCGCGATCCTGATCTGTTCCTTGACAATGTCGATGCCCGTGACCATTTCCGTCACCGGGTGCTCGACCTGGATCCTGGTGTTCATTTCCATAAAATAGAAATTCCGGTTGGCGTCCATGAGGAACTCGATCGTTCCGGCGGACTGGTAACCGATGGACCGGATGCCTTTCACGGCCGCTTCAGTGAGTTTATTCCTCAGGTTCTCGTCGACCACGGGCGACGGCGACTCCTCGATCAATTTTTGGTGGCGCCGCTGGATCGAACACTCGCGCTCCCCGAGCGCGACGAAATTCCCATGGCTGTCGCCGAGGATCTGTACTTCGATATGCCGGGGTTTATCGACGAATTTTTCGACATATATGCGGTTGTCATTGAAGGCGGCTTTTGCTTCGGCCTGCGCCATGCGGAACCCCGATTCGAGCTCATCCTCGTTGCGGGCGATCCTCATGCCCTTACCGCCGCCTCCGGCCGCTGCCTTGAGCATGATCGGGTATCCGATCCGGCCGATCACCTTCTTTATCTCCCGCAGGCTCTCGACGGCGCCGTCGCTGCCCGGGATCCCATGCACGCCGATATCGGCCATGGTCTTCTTGGCCTTGATCTTGTCGCCCATAGCCCTGATGTGCTCCGGCTTCGGACCGATGAAAGTAATACCGCAGGATTCACAGATCTCGGCGAACTCCGCGTTCTCCGCTAGGAAACCGTACCCCGGATGGATCGCTTTCGCGCCGGTTATCTCGGCGGCGCTCACGATCCGGGTTATATTCAGGTAACTCTCGCGAGCCTGGGCTTTTCCGATGCAGACGGATTCATCGGCAAGCCGGGCATGAAGGGCATCGGCATCGGCTTCCGAATAAACGGCGACAGTCTTGAGTTTTAACTCTTTGGCAGCGCGGATCACCCTTATGGCGATTTCCCCGCGGTTGGCGATGAGTATCTTGTCGAACTTCATATTGGCGAATGGATCGAATTACGGCGAATGATACGAATTCGTTTCATTCGGTATCATTCGTTTTATTTGGAGCTTACTTCTTCTCGAAGGAACCCCAGCCCCGTTCCGCCGTTGCTTCGATACCTACCAGACGCAGTTTGAATTCATCCGGGTTGGAGACGGCCTGGATAGCATCATCGTAAGCGATCTGCCCGTCTTTGTAAAGACGGAAAATGGACTGATCGAACGTCTGCATGCCGTACTGCCCGTACCCCTCCTCGATCGCTGACTGGACAAGGAGTGTCTTGACCGGGTCCAGCAGGTATTCTTTGACGGTGGGTGTTGAGATTAAAACTTCGACGGCGGGGATCCTCCCCTTGCCGTCGGCCCGCGGCAGCAGGCGGAGCGAAACCACCCCCACGAGCGTTGTTGCCAGCAGCACTCTGATGTGCTGGTGCTGGTGAGGCGGATAAAAAGAGATTATGCGGTTGATCGTCTCAGCCGCGTTGAGGGTATGCAGGGTGGACAGCACCAGATGCCCGGTATCCGCAGCCTTTAAAGCGACGTCCATTGTTTCCCGGTCCCTGATCTCGCCGATCAGGATCACGTCCGGATCCTGCCGCAGGATGTGCCGGAGGGCGATCGAGAACGATATTGTATCCATCAATACTTCCCGCTGGTTTATTATCGAAAGATTGTCGCGGAACAGATATTCGATCGGATCTTCAATGGTAATGATATGGCGCGAGGCGTTCTCGTTCAAATGCTCGATCAACGCGGCCAGCGTCGTTGATTTTCCGCTGCCGGTCGTCCCCGTGCACAACATCAAACCCCGCGGTTTCAGGGAGAGCTCCTTAAGGATCGCGGGCAGGTTCAACTCATCGATCCGCTTCACCGAGATCGGGATGGCCCTCATTGCGATCGCGATACTGCCGCGCTGGAGGAAGATATTGACCCGGAAACGGCCGACGCCGCGGACGCCAATGGCAAAATCCATTTCCTTCATGCGTTCAAAAGCCTGCTGCTGCGAAGGGGTCATGATCTGGTATGCCATGGTCTTAAGCGTTTCCGGTGTAAGCGACTCGCCCTTTTCTATGACGAGACGTCCGTCGATCCTGAAGACCGGCGGCGCGCCCGCCTTGAGATGCAAGTCAGACGCGTTGACCTTCACCATCTTTTCCAACAATATTTTTAGTTCCATTATGGTTCCTATCGATCCTTAGCTTTTATTTTCATACATCTATAATGGTTCGATGAGAAATAATTCCTGGTTATATTCCACCGCTTCTTCGTTCTTCACAAGGATCTTGGCGACTTTGCCCGCGATATCGCTCTCGATCTCGTTCATCAGTTTCATCGCTTCAACAATGCAGACGACCTGTCCCGGCTTTACCGTGTCGCCCACTTCAACATAAGGCGGAGCATCGGGCGCCGGCGACCGGTAGAAAGATCCCACGATCGGCGAGCGGATGGCGACGACGTTTTTCTTCTCCGTCTTTTCTTCTGATGTTTTCTCGGCCAGTTTGGCCGCGGCGGCCGCCGATTCACTGGCCTGCGTTACGACCACGCCCGGAACCATGCCTGTTTCCCCTTTTACGCCCGCCGTTTTGCTGATCCTGATCCGCCGGCCCCAGAAGTCGGTGATCTCAAGTTCCGCGATATCGCTCTCCTGGACGATCCTGATAAGTTTTTCAACATCCCGCGATCTCATTTCAGCAATCCTGACAGCCAATCCTGGAACGATTTGAAATCCTCTTCCTTCGGCTTTTCCTTATTCTCTTCCGGAAGCGCTCCCGCTGGTGCTTCTGCTTTTTTCTCCTCGGTCTTAGCCGGTGGCGGTTCGACCGGTGCTTCTGCTTTTTTCTCCTCGGTCTTAGCCGGCGGCACGATGACTGATTGAACATCAGGGGGTGCCGTTGCCAAAATCGGTTCTGGCGGGGCACCGGGTTCGATCGTCTTTTCGACTATCGGCTCTTCCTTTTTCTCGATCTCGATGACCGGCGCGGCGCCGGCTACCGGTTCAGGTTCGGCCGGTGGCAAATACTCCGGGATCAGTAATGATTCAATACTTTCGATCGTTTCTTCTTTTTCGATCTTTTCAATAGGTTTTTGTTCTTCAATGGTTTGTTCAGCGACCAGCGATACTGTATCCTTCACCGCCGGCGGTTCCTCGGCTTTCGGCGCCTCGACCAGAAAGTCATCGAGGGTCGATACTTCCTGGGGTTCATCGCTTTTTGGCGGCGTGATAGCAGGTTCAGGAATGGAGATGCTGACCGGAGGCGGCTCGCTGACAACCGGCGGTGGTTCGGGCTGTTTCATCGGCACGACCGGCTCGATCACGGGCGGCGCTTTCTCTTTCGGGCTTTCCATGATGAAATCCATGTCGCTGGTTACCTTGCCGGTGACATTTCCTTTTTTAACTGCCGGTTCGATCTTCTCGAACTTCATTTCCGGCGCGGAAGGTTCCAGCGTCCCGTGCACATCCTGCATTATGTCGACCATGGAAGCAAGTTCCAGCGGCGAGTCCGGTTGGAACGCGTTGCCCGGTTTCGGAGATTCGTCCGGTGCAGCCGGCTGTGATGTCTTTTGCTTGAGCTCTTTGATCTTTTCCTTTAAGACCAGATCGGTCGGGTCGGTGAACTGGAGCTGCTCGTACACCTTCAACGCTTCGGCAAGATTCCCCTGCTTCTCATATTCCTCGGCAAGGGTGAGCGTGAACACCGGACCTTTGCTCTGTCTGGCTTCCAGCACCGCCAGTTTATCCTTGGCCATTGCATCGAAGGGATCGATGGCCACGACCCCCCGGTAAGCCATAAGCTGACAGGCATCATCCTTCAAACTATCACAAATTTGTGCGAGGAGGCGCAACGCCACGATATTCTGCTGGTCATAACGCAGGGTTTTTTCAATTGCTTCTTTGGCCTGACCGTACTGCCGCCTGTCATAGTAGCATTTACCGAGAATAAGGAAGGCAAGAGGGTATTCCGGGTGGTACTGCAATCCCTGGTTGATCACCTGCAGCGCTTCATCGACCATGTTGTTTTTCCGATAGGCATCGGCAAGCTGCACGAAGATCCTGGATTTCGGATCCTTGTTGAACCGTTCGCTCAGCTTGGCAATTTCGGAAAAATCTTGTTCAGCCATTGGTCCTCCACATAATAATTGTAATCATATAAGAACCTTTGTCAAGGGGAAGTTTTTTAAGGCGTTATCTCGATCGAATTCATGATTATTTCCAGGGTCAGGTAGTAATCGGTCTTTCTTTCGCCGGGCGAAAAAAGCAGTCCGTCAATGAAATAGAGAATCTGGTTGTCGGTCAGCGCATAGGACAGAAAGGGCCCGCCCGCGACCAGCGAGTCATTCTGCCAGACGCCCTTGATCCTGTACCCCCGCATGCTCTTGAACTCGACCGGTTCGATCCAGGTCAGATCCTTAAGGATGTGGTCGCCGTTGTAGTACAGGCCGGTCAGCAGGTCGCGTTTTTTCACGACAAAACTGTCGGACAATGACTGTGTCAGTTTCTCCCGGTAGAAGAACACGCTGCGGTCGGGATAATGGGCGTGGACCGACACAAAGCCCTTTTCCCAGTGGGTTGAATCCACCAGCCATCCCTCATGGACATCGACCGTAAACCCAAAGCGCACCGTACTGCGCTTGATGTTCTCGTCGATCGCCTGTTCATAATAGCGGCTTTTGAGCTGCGCGTAGTAATTTTCCTCAAGCAGCGAGCGGATCTTCTCCCGGTAGCGGTACAATCCCGGAACAACGTACTGCGGTGTCGATGCGGCCATGATGACCGCGGTCTGGGGCCGGGCCCAGAGATCGTGGATCAAAAAGAGCGTAAAAGTATCGCGCTTTGCGGCCGCCCGCGCATCGGGGTTAAGCATCGTGCTGATGAATTTATCTTCTAAGGATCCGTACAGGAACAGGGTATTAAAGGTCTTGACCCCATGGCCGGCCGTGTCGGCGGCAAAAATAAAAATGAACATCGGTTCGGGTTGAGGGAAATAATTAACGATCTGGATCGTCCGGTTGATGGTCGCGGTATCGACGGACGAAGCGATCACCACGACATCGCGGGGACGCCCCACGCTGTTCGGAAGTTTCGAGCATGCGCTCAAGATCAAAAGGCATGCGCTCAGGCAACAGATCACTGATTTTTTCATAAACATCCCCCTCTTATCAGCCGATCCGCAGCAGGCTTTCGCGTTCGGCGAACCGCAGGACTTTCCTGCGAATGAACTGATGTTCATCCAGGCCCAGGTCCGGGTCTTTCTCCACCACGCCGAATGCGTCGTCCCGGGCCAGGAACAGGATCTCCTGGTCATCTTCCAGGTCACCGATCCTGATATCGGGCAGGCCATGCTGGCGTTTGCCGAGTATTTCGCCGGGACCGCGCTGCTTCATATCATTCCGGGCAAGAACAAAGCCATCGGTGGTCGAAGCGAACAGCGCGACCCGGTCATAGGTTTCCTGGGTTAAAAAAGAGCTGAGGAACAGAAAGCAGAACGACTCCTTCATTCCCCGGCCGATCCGCCCCCGCAGCTGGTGCAATTGCGCAAGTCCAAAGCGTTCCGGGTGTTCGATGATCATGAGCGTGGCATTGGGAATGTCAACGCCGACCTCGATCACCGTGGTCGCGACGAGCACCGCGATCTCGCCCCGCCGGAATTCATCCATGATCATAATGCGCTCATCGGTCTCCAGCCGCCCGTGGATCACCGCGACGCGGGCTTCAGGAAAGGCGCGCGTTATCTCCTCATGAACTTCACGCACCGATTTCAAGTCTAGTTTTTCCGACCGTTCGATGATCGGGCAGATAACGAACATCTGCCGGCCTTCAGCCAGATGGCGGGCGATGAACTCGTACGTCTGCAGTCGTTCTTTTTCGTGCACGATCCGGGTTACGACCGATCCCCGCCCCGGGGGCTTTTCATCGAGCAATGAAATATCAAGATCGCCGTACAGGGTCAGGGCCAGGGTTCGCGGGATCGGGGTCGCGGAAAGGACCAGAAAATCAGGGTTTGATCCCTTGAAAACGAGCGCGGCGCGCTGCATGACGCCGAACCGGTGCTGCTCATCGACCACGACCAGACCCAACCGCTTGAAAACAACCTGCTCTTCGATCAGCGCGTGCGTGCCGATTATGATCTGAGCCGCGCCCGAACCGATGCTCTGTATCGCCTGTTCACGCTCACGGGACATCAGGCTGCCGGTCAGCAGCGTCACGGCAACACCGATATTCTTCATGGGATCGCGCATGGTAAGAAAATGCTGCTCCGCCAGGATCTCGGTGGGCGCCATCAGCACCGCCTGGCAGCCGTTCTCCACCGCGATCAGCATCGCGTAAAGCGCGACGACGGTCTTCCCGGCCCCGACATCGCCCTGCAAAAGGCGGTTCATCGGTTTGGGACGCCCCATGTCGTCCGCGATCTGCCTGATAACCTCACCCTGTTTTGCGGTCAGCTTGTACGGCAGCGAATCCACGAGCTGCCGCGTCAGGGTCCCGGTTTCGCGGCAGGCAAATCCCGGCGCATCCTTGAGCTGCGCCTTGCGCCGCGCCAGCGCGAGTTCAAAGAAGAAAAACTCATCGTAGACCATCCGCCGCCGCGCGTCCGCGGCATCAGCCACGCTGGCCGGGAAGTGCAGTGCCCTGATCGCCCGGTCAAGCTGCATGAGCCTATTTCTTTCCATTATGTATCCGGGCAGCGACTCTTCGACCTCGCCGAGACATTCATCGAGCGCGATCCGCACAAAACGCCGGACGTCCCAGATGCTCAGGCCCTCGGTCAGCGGGTAAACCGGGATGATCGCGCCCGTTTTCTTTTCCGATACCATTTCTTCTTCCAGGATCTCGTACAACGGATTGATAAGCTGCTTGCCATAGTAAGAAGTCGCCTTTCCGGAAACGATCAGCCAATCACCGACCTTGAATTTCTTGCGCAGGTCGGGCCGGTTGAACCATTTCAGCATCAGCGCTCCGGTTTCGTCATGAATGAGAACATTCAAGAGGTCGCCGCGCTTGCGCGTGCGCTGGCAGCGGACCGCGTGCACCGCGCCGATCGTCGTCACCTCATCATCGACCTTGATGTCCTTTATCTTTACGACGGTGGAGTAATCCAGGTACCGTCTCGGGACCAGGAATATAAGATCGCCAACCAGCTCTACGCCGATATTTTTTAAATATTCTGAACGCTTGGGGCCGACTCCTTTTATGTACTGAACTGGGCTGGACAACTTTAGAAAAGTCTTTTTAGCCACTATTTGGTCTGTGATATTTCTTCCATCTCTTTGTGGAACGCGTCGGGATTGAGCGCCTTGACCTCAGCCTCCTTTTGGCCGGCGATCTTTCTCTTTACCAGATTCGCCAGGCATGCGTCGAATGTGATCATGCCCTGCTGTTGCGAAGTCTGGAGGATCGATAGCAGCTGGTGCGTCTTTGCTTCCCGGATAAGGTTCCTCACCCCGCCGGTGGCGATCAGGATCTCGTACGCCGCGATCCGGCCTGACCCGTCAACGCGTTTGAGCAGGTTCTGGGAAAAAATGCAGAGCAGGTTGAGTGACAGCTGCATCCTGATCTGGTTCTGCTGATGCGGCGGGAAGACATCGATGATCCGGTCCAGCGTGGAAATGGCATCCGCGGTGTGCAGGGTTGTGACGACGAGATGACCGGTTTCTGCCGCGGTGATGGCCAGGGAGATCGTCTCGAGGTCGCGCATCTCGCCCACCAGGATCACGTCCGGGTCCTGCCGCAGGACGAATTTAAGGGCGTTGGCGAACGAATGCGTGTCCCGACCGACCTCGCGCTGTGTTACCAGGGCTTTCTTGTTAGTATGGATGAACTCGACCGGATCTTCGACTGTCACGATATGGCTGGTATCGCATTCGTTCCGGAAATCGATCAGCGCCGCCTGCGTTGTGGATTTGCCGCAGCCGGATGGGCCGGTCACGACGATCAGTCCGCGCGGCCGCATGACCAGGTCTTTCAATACCTTGGGAAAACCAAGATCATCGATCGTCGGGATCTTGGCCGGAATAAGGCGGAACACGGCGCCCAGGTGCCCGCGCTGCTTGAAAAAGTTGACCCGGAACCGGGCGACTTGCGGCAGCTCGTAGGAAATGTCAAGCTCGCTGTTCTTCTTGAACTCTTCGATCTGACTCTTTTGCAGCATCTCCACGATGCCTGATTCCACGTCGAGCTCCGTGATTGGGGGAAGATTGACGGGCGCAAGATCGCCGTTGACCCTGAGGATCGGCGGGGAACCGACTTTCAGGATCAGGTCGGAGGCATTATACTGGATCTGCGCGTGCAGTAGTTCCTGGATGCGGATCATGATCACACTCTTTTTTCGAACTCATCGGGATTGGTGCAATGCGCGATCGCCTCTTCCATCTCGATCAATCCCTGATGCAAAAGGTTTCTCAGATACTGGTCCATCTGGATCATGCCGAGCTTGGAACCGGTCTGGATCGCCGAGTAGATCTGCGGTGTTTTGGCTTCCCGGATCGCGCTGCGGATCGCCGGTGTGCAAGCCATGATCTCGAATGCCGCGACCCTGCCGGCGCCGTCTTTGCGGCGCACCAGGGTCTCGGTGATCACCGCTTGCAGGCAGGTCGAAAGCTGAAGCCGGATCTGCTGCTGCTGCGATGGCGGGAACACGTCGATGATCCGGTCGATGGTCTGGACCGCGTCGATCGTGTGCAGCGTGGAGAATACCAGGTGGCCGGTCTCAGCCGCGGTTATGGTCTGGCCGATCGTTTCCAGGTCGCGCATCTCGCCGACCAGGATTATATCCGGGTTCTGGCGGATCGCGCGGCGCAGGGCTTCGGCGTAAGAGGACGTGTCGATGCCGATCTCGCGCTGCTCGATGATCGAAGACTTGTCGCGGTGCAGGAACTCGATCGGATCCTCGATCGTGATAATATGCTTCTTCATCACCGAATTGATATGTTCGATCATCGCGGCCAGGGTCGTGGATTTCCCGCTGCCGGTCGGTCCCGTGACCAGTACAAGACCGCGGTTCAGCTCGGCGATCCGTTTCATGACCGCCGGGTATCCCCATTCGTCGATCGTCTTGATCTTGAGCGGGATGATCCTCATGACAACGCCCACATGGTTCATCTGCTTGAAGCAGTTCACCCGGAAGCGGGCGACGCCCGGGATCTCGTAAGCCATGTCGAATTCCAGCGCTTGTTCGAACAACTTACGCTGGAGCGGTTTCATCAACCCGTAGATAACTTCCTCGATATCCTGATCAAAAAGGGGCTGATAATCGGTCCGTTCCAGGTTGCCCGCGACCCTGAAGACCGGCGGTTCGCCGACCCGCAAATGCAGATCAGAGCCCTCTTTTAAAACAAGTTCTTCGAGCAGGACGTCGAGATCGATCTTAGCCATGCGCTAAATGAGGGGTTATTGGCATTTATCCCCCGGTAATGACGCGCATCCGCGAGTTTATAAAGAGTCTACGCGCATGAACGCGCGGAATCCTATGGAGGCGTCCGTGGAAAGGTCGCTTAGTTTTGTGGACATCAGCTTGATGGTATACGGCGTGTACTTATTCGGCAACAGACTGTCGACATTCGATATCACAAATACGGTATCCGCGACCGTGATGGTGAACAAGGGATTGGTTAGGAAATTCAACAAGCTGTCGATCGATGTCGGTCCGCCTTCGTAGATCGCGATATTGGTGGAATCCATGCCGGTGATGGGCGCGAAGATTATCTGCAGGGTGGTATCCGCCGCAATCACCGTATCTTGTGGTTGATAGAAATTTTGAGCGGCGGGAAGTTCAAAATCGATCGTATCGAAAGAATTGACCGCCGTCGCGTTGAGCATGGACAGCAGGTAGGATACCTGACCGCCGGGCTGAAGGATCGTGTCCGAATCGATGAAACTCATGATCGTGTCAATGTTCCAGACGGTATCGACCGTGACATAACTCGTAGAGCCGCCGGTGCTGCGCTGGACGATCACCGCGTCGCCCTGGGGCTTTTGATAGGTCCACCTCCATAACAGGGTTACGAATACCTGATCTTTTGCGCCAAGCAGGCTGCTTTCGACCGCAACCGACTGGGCTGTATGCCATGACACGCATGTCAGGTTCACGTCAAATCCCGTTTCGCAAGCCGTAAGCGCCAAAATAAAAGCGATACTGATGATCTTTTTCATGAAAAGCCTCCTCGTATCGTAAATATTACTGAAATTTGTTCTCTTGTCAATAGAGACCCGGAAGATTTCTCGAAAAACATGGAAATCATCGATCGTTGCGGACAAAACGCCCAAATATCACTGCAATCTTCAGAGCGAAGATTGTTTTTCTGAGCTCTGCGAAATTGTTGACATCGCGCGTGGGATATATATAATGTGAACATGAAGCACAATACATTGTCAAAAAGAGCCAATATCATGCCGTATTCACCGATCCGCAAGCTCGCGACCTTCGCGGATGATGCAAAAAAAAGAGGCATCAAGATTTTTCATCTCAACATCGGGCAGCCTGACATAGACACGCCGGTTGAGATCTTTGAAGCGATCAGGAATCACAAGGAGACCGTCCTGGGCTACGGGCCTTCGGGCGGTCTGCTGGACCTCAGGGTCGCGATCGTCGCTTACCACCGCAACCTCGGCCTTGACATCGGGCTCGACAATGTCTGGGTCACGACCGGTGGGAGCGAATCGATAATATTCACGCTGATGTCCGTCTGTGACCCCAGGGATGAGGTCATCGTTTTCGAACCCTATTATACCAATTATAACGGCCTTTCGCTGATGTCGAGCATCAAGCTGGTCCCGATAATGACAACGGTGGAGAACGGTTTCCACCTGCCGCCGGCAAAAGTGATCGAAGAAAAGATCACGTCCCGCACGCGGGCGATCCTCATCAACACGCCGAACAACCCGACCGGCACGGTACTCACCGAAGAAGAGATGTTCGTGCTGCAGACACTGTGCAAAAAACACGATCTCTTCCTCGTATCCGACGAGGTATACCGCGAATTCGTGTACGACGGCAAACGGCAGATCAGCGCTCTGTCTATGCCGGAGATCGAAGAACGGGTTATCGTCATCGACTCGATATCCAAACGGTTCTCGGCCTGCGGTGCGCGCGTGGGGTTCGTGATCAGCCGCAACAAACAGGTAATGGATGCCGTGCTCAGGTTCTGCCAGGCGCGCCTGTGCCCGCCCACGCTCGAACAGATCGGCGCGATCGCCGCGTACAAACACATTGACCGCTATATCAGGCCGATGATCGAAGAGTACGAGAAACGTCGTAATGTCCTCTTCGAATGCATCAAAACCGTGCCCGGCGTATTCGGGCACAAACCCGAAGGCGCTTTCTACACCGTCCTGAGACTGCCGTTGAAGGACGCCGACCATTTCTGCCAGTGGCTCCTTACTGATTTCAGCCACCAGGACAAGACCATCATGCTGGCGCCGGCAAACGGTTTTTATTCCTCTTTGAAAAAGGGCCGCAATGAGATCAGGATCGCTTACGTCCTGAAAACCGCGGACATTAGCGAAGCGATGAGCCTTCTCGGCACTGCCCTTTCAGTTTACAAGGGTTGACCGCTGAACGTAGTCCATTGCGAGCGTGAAAGCAGCGTTATACAGGGCGGGAGTAAAGATGGCACAGATCACACCGCCCAAGGCTGCCGAGCGCATTGCGATGATCATGGGCAAACTAGCTTGTTCGCTGAATAAAGTCGGACGTTCATATATCCGCGCCAACCTCGATCACATCTTTGCTCACGACAATATACCGGTCCGCGATCTCAATAACTACGTCCTAAAAACTTTCCAAAATTACACGCGCGTCCTGGTCGATTTCTTCAGGCTTGGTTTTATATCGGCCGATGAACTCATCCAGGATGTGGAGCCGGTCGGCATTGAGAACTGCGCCGCCGCATTGAAATACAAAAGGGGCAGCATAATGATCACGTTCCACCTCGGCAACTGGGATTATGCCGGTTCCTATCTTGCCGCCATCAACTACCCGATGAGCGCGCTCGTCGAGGAACTCGAGCCAGCTATGCTCGAACTGTACACCCGCCACCGCGAACGCACCGGTATGCAGACCTATCCGCTCGCGAAATCCGCCTATGCTTTTCTTGACATTATCCGGAAAAACCGCATCCTGGCCATTCTGGCGGACCGCGATATTGCCAATAACGGCATCACCGTCACGGTCTTCGATGGTAAAAGGAACATCCCCCGCAACCTGGGATCCATTATCGTCCGCAAGAAACTGCCGGTCCTCTTTGGCCACCTCACGCTCAACCCGATAGGTAAAAAACACCGTTACCGCGGATGCGTTGACCCGCCGTTGTTCTTTACCAGCGAGGATGAATTCCATGCTGCACTGGTGCGGAAAATGGAAGAATTGATCAAAACATATCCTGACCAGTGGTTTGTTTTCCAGCCCGAATGGATAGCATGAACAAGATCAATCGCGCCGATCCTGAAACCGTGATCCCGCCGGGCCGGCTGACCGTGAAGATAAAAGGTAAAAATATTCCGCGCTACCAGAGCGAACAGGCGGCGGGCTGCGACCTGCACGCCAGCACCGCTCGCACAATTATCGTGCCGCCGGGAGGTTTCGCGACCGTGCGCACGGGTATCAGCATCGAGTTGCCAGCCGGTTATGAGGCGCAGGTAAGACCGCGCAGCGGTCTCGCCCGCAACCATGGCATCGGCGTTTTGAACGCTCCGGGCACGATCGATCCCGATTACCGGGGCGAGATAATGGTCATCCTGTTCAACATCGGTTCCAAACCTTTTCCCGTCCATGACCGGGACCGCATCGCCCAGCTGGTTTTCAGCCGGGTCGAACGGCCGCGTCTACGGACCGTGACCAGATTGCGTAAAACCCGCCGGGGCGCGGGCGGCTTCGGAAGTTCGGGGATCGGCCCCGCACTTTCGAAAAAATCGCCCAAAACCACCGGAAAACAAACCCGGTCAATTGAGCATTCGCTGAATCGCGGGACTGGCCGCGGAAAGGAAAGTGCGGGGTGAAGATCCTCCTGGTCTCCGATATTTTCTACCCCCACACCGGCGGTGTATCCGAACACATCCTGCACCTTTTCAAAAACTTAAACGCGCTCGGCCACCACGCGAAGATCGTGGCCCCGTCGTTCGGTCGGAATTACCCCTATGTCGACGAGAATATTATCCGCATGGGCAGGGCGTTCAAGATCCCCAAGAACCGATCCTTTTCGGTCATCACCCTGAGCCTGAAACTGCCCTGGGAATTCAGAAAATTCCTGCAGTCCAACAATTTCGACGTCATCCATATTCACGGACCGCTGGCGCCGGTCCTGCCGTACTTCGCGCTCAAGTATTCCACATCCAAGAACTTCATCACCTTCCATTCGGCCTATGAGGAAAGCCTGGGTTATGTGCTCTTCGAACCGGTGCTTGAACAATATTTCAGAAAGATCCACGGTCTGATCGCGGTCTCATCGGTGGCCCGGGATTGCGTGGCCAAGTATTTCCCTGACGGCCATTACCGGATCATCCCCAACGGCATCGATACCAACCGGTTCAGGTCCGATATCCAGCCGATCGACATGCTGAAAGACTACTATCCAAAGATCCTGTTCGTCGGCAGGTTCGAACCGCGCAAGGGACTGAAATACCTGCTCATGGCTTTTCCCGATATCATCAAAGAATTCCCCGATGCCAAGCTGGTCATTGTCGGCGAAGGGTTCCTGGAACATTACTACCGGCAGTATATCGAAGGGCATATCCAGGACCACGTGATATTCGTAGGACGCGTGAGCCCTGAAGACCTGCCTCGTTATTACGCGTCGTGCGACATCTACTCTTCGCCGGCAACGGGTGCCGAAAGCTTCGGTATCGTCCTGCTTGAGGCGATGGCCAGTGGAAAACCGATCGTGGCGTCCGACATACCCGGTTACCGCACGATCCTTGACGATCAGGCAGAAGGGCTGGTCTTCCCGCCCTGCGATCACAAGGCCCTGGCCGAGAAGATCGTTCACCTGCTTAAGAATCCAATCCTGATGCGGCAGTACGGCGAACAGGGCCGGGCCAAATCACTGCGGTTCGATTGGAAAATAGTCACCCAGCAGGTCTGTGACTTCTACCAGGAGGTAATAAATAAAGACGGCTAAATTCTGGAACATCCTCAAGATCCGGGATTTTTCCATTTTTGTATACTCCCAGACGGTCAACCAGTTCGGCGACAAACTTGACTACATAGCTTTGATCGCGCTCATCGGTCTTTTCCCGAAAAACCGCACGCCCTTCTTGCTCTCGCTGCTCGCCATTTTCATCACGCTGCCGGTCCTGGTGTTCGGCCCGATCGCCGGCGTCCTGGTCGACCGCTGGCATAAGAAGAATGTCATGGTGATATGCGATGCGCTGCGCATGCTTTGCGCTCTGGCGATACCGCTGGTATTTGCCCTCACGCACAACATCTATCCGGTCTTTGCACTGGTCTTCGCCATGTTCCTGCTGGCGCTTTTCTTCAACACGGCGCGCAGCGCGATTATCCCGAACCTGGTCGCCAAGAAACGCATTCTCGCTGCCAACTCCGTCATTAACCTTATCGGCCGGGGGGCGACGTTCCTGGGCATGCTGCTGGGCGGTGTTATCATTGACTGGCGGTGGTGGAAGGCCGCGCTGGGCATCGACGGCTGGGCGGCCGCTTTCATCATTGACGCGCTGACCTTTGCGATATCTGCGGTAATGCTTTATGTAATGAAAGTCGATCTCGCCTTCCGTAAAGTCGAAGAAACACATCTGCAGGCCAGGGGGCTCTATCTGCTCATATATAACGGGCTGCGGAAGATCATCCACGATCTGCTTGACGCGGTCAAAAGCATCATCAAGATCCGGGACCTGCTGTTCGCCATCTGCACTATCTTTCTCATGATCATCGCGGGCAGCGTGATCTATGTCCTGGTGATCCCGATCGTCCAGCAGGAAATGGCATGGGGCACGAGCGGTGTCGGCATCCTCGCGTCCGTGGGTGCGATCGGTTTGCTCGTCGGCGCCTACCTTACCGGCATTGCCGGGCATCACTACGACCTGAAGATGACAATGCTCGTATGTTTCGTTGTTATTGGCGGCGTGTTGATAGCATTTCCGTTCCTGAACAATTTCTACGTATTCTGTCTGCTGTGCCTGATCGGAGGGATCGCGATATCACCGGTGTTCATCGGCCAGGATACGCTGATTCATCGCAGCGCCGACGAGCTCATCCGGGGCCGGATATTCTCCCTGCGCGAATGGATCCTTAACGGCTCCTTTGCCCTGGTGGCGCTGATCATCGGGTCGGTAGCGACGTTCGTGTCAAGACGCCTGCTGTTCGTATTTTTCGGCGCGATCGTCATCCTGGGTGCGGCATTCGGCGCCATCGCCATCAACCGTGGTAAAAGCTCTGCAGTTCCATCGAATAGCCACTGATCTCCAGCTGTGCGGAACATGGAACCAGCCGGCACAGTTAAGGGGATTCATCGAACAGCTCATTAAAACAAAGATCCCGATCGGATTGCCCGGTGAACGCGATGAAGGGATCATTCTTACCTTTGACGACGGCGAGGAAAATATCTATCGCCATGCTCTTCCCATCCTGCGTGAGTTCGGAGTGCGGGCCGTGGTCTTTTTGATCGTGGGCTACATCGGCGAGAAGAACACCTGGGACATTTCGTTGACGGGCCGGCGCGTCGCTCACCTGGATTGGAACCAGATCCATCAACTGAAAAAAGGGGGCATGGAGATCGGGTCGCACGGGATGACCCACCGCAACCTTGCCCGGCTAAGCACGGCCGAACTTGAGTACGAATTGAACGGATCCAAAGCTATTATCGAGAAAGAGCTGGGAACGATCCGCTGCATATCATATCCTTTCAACCGGATAAATCCGGCAGTCCGTCGGATGGCCGCGCGGGCCGGCTATCGCTATGGATTTGGCGGCAATGGCGACGACGACCTGACGTTAAAAAAAGAAGCCATCTACATCACGGACACACGAGCCAGTCTCGCGATAAAGGTGACTGAAAAACCGCCTGTTGCTTACGGTTATTACCGCACCCAGCAGAAAGTGATCAACTTTTTTACCCTGGCGACAATGATCGCGCGCCGCCGGAGTGACATTGTGCTTAAAGGGCAAAAAATCAAGGAGGCATCATGAACCGTACACTAAGACCGATCGCGCTGGCATTAATGGTCGCCTGCGTCGCGCTATTTGCGCAGGACGGCAACGCAACGGTCGACAAAGCGGTCGAACTTTTTGAGACCCGTCATCTAAACAGCAGCAATTTGAACAAAAGCCTTGAGATCCTGACGGCATTGGTCAATTCCGAGCCCGAAAACTTAAGGGCGAACTGCGAGCTGGCGCATGTATACTATATCCTGGGCGACAACGCCGGGACTAAGACCGAAAAGATCAACCTCTATGCAAAGGGGCAGGAATACGCCAAAAAAGCCATTAAGATCAATGACAGTTCGGCATCAGCCCATTTCTGGTATATGGTCAACCTGGGTCGGGTCGGGCAGACCAAGGGCGTGCTCAACTCGCTCGGCTCGGTACCTGAGATCAAGAAGGAGATCGACAAGGTTCTGAAACTCGATCCGAAACACACGGGCGCGCTCGACGCCCGGGCCATGCTCTACTACGAACTGCCCGGGATCATGGGCGGCAGCGTCAATAAATCGATCAATGCCCTGAACACGGCAATCGCGCTTGATTCCAATTATTCGGTGCTTTTCGTGGATATGGGCAGGTGTTACATCAGGAAGAAAGATTATGAAAAGGCCCGCTTTTTCCTTCAGAAGGCCATCGAGATCAAGCAGCCGACATACCCGGCGGACTGGACGCTCGATGACAAACCCGATGCGGAAAAATTTTTAAAAGAAATAGAAAATAAATAAGAAATCGTCTTTCTAGTCTGTCTGATCTATCTGGTCTATGTGGTCTTTTTTAATTTGAACCAAATAAATGAATAAACTTTTTATTATGAGTTTAATCCTGCTTTCCTAACCTCATAACTTCATAGCTTCCCAACTTCATCTTTTTTTATCCCCGTATCCCCATTTTTTTCCTAACCTCCTAACCTCACAGCCTCTTAACTTCATAACCTCGATTTTTATCTCATCCCCTCATCCCTTCTTCTTTTTTTTATACCAGCTCATTTCACTTGGATGACAATCTTTATGAACTTGATGCAAATATTCCCGGTCTACGTGCGTATAGATTTGCGTAGTCGAAATATCGACATGTCCTAGCAACTCCTGAACAACACGTAGATCAGCTCCTGCTTCGAGCAAGTGTGCAGCGAAGGAGTGGCGGAACATGTGCGGCGTTACACGTTTTTTAATTCCAGCTTTTATCCGATACTTACGCAGAATTTTCAAAAAGCCCATCCGTGTCAACTGTTTACCTCGCGCGTTAACAATTAGGTATGGTATGCTTTTTTCTTTTACTAACTTAGGCCGCCCGCTTCTTAAGTAATTATCAATAGCATAAGCTGCTTTTTTACCATAGGGAACAAGACGCTGTTTATTCCCTTTGCCGATCACGCTGAGCAGTTCATCGTCGAAAAGGATATCGGAAATCTTAAGGTCTAAAAGTTCTGATATGCGCAGGCCCACTCCGTAGAGCAATTCCAAACAAGCCCGGTCCCGCAGACACAGCGGTGTTAGATCATTGGCGGATTCAATGATCGCCTCCACTTCAATTACCGACAAGGTCTCTGGTAATTTCCGTCCTATTTTCAGCACATCGAGCGCGGTTGCAGGATTTTTTTCCACCTTGCCGATTGTCACGAGATAAGAGAAGAGAGCTTTAATACTTGAAACCTTACGGTTTATCGAAGTTGCTTTTTTACCTTTATTATATAGGTTATGTATATAACCTCTGAGTTCATCCGTGGTCGCTGATTCCAAACTCTTGCTGAGATCAGAAAAATACATATTCACCTTCTGGATATCATAGATATACGACCGGATCGTGTTGAGCTCATGCCCCAGTGCTATCAGATAATTCTCGAAACCGGTAATAAGTTCATTCATCAGTATCACCTGATCGTAAAATCCTTGCTGCATTCAGTCTTTTTTGCAGAATAAACCAGTATGAGAAAAGTGATGATTCCAGTTTGTTGTGGTCCCTGAATTTCTTTTTAATCTCACTCCAGAATCGCTCGTTGTGATGTCTTTCAATAATATGCACCAATTCATGATAAATGATATATTCAATAAATCTTTTAGGTAAATACTTCATCAAAGTGTTCAGAGTTATATTATGCCGGGGACTGCAGCTTGCCCATTTTGTTCGCATGCTTTTAAATAGCGTTTTATGAACTCCTATTTTTAGTTCTCTCGAATAGATTTTGATATTGTTCTCAGCTTCTTTTTTAAAAACATCATCGGGCCGATAAATAATTTTTACATGATTACTGTATCTGAGATATTTTTTTATTAATTTGCTTTTTTCATTTATCCAATGATTGTGCCGTACAATTACATCCTGGGCATGCATGCCTTTTGGCAATACCAAGCTAAGCTTGCCGGTTCTAAATTCAATCCTGGGATACTTGATGGCTCTGTGTACAATAGAATAACTGGCCAATCTATACTCCGTAGCTTTTGATATATTTCATAAGATCATTATACAAATTATCAACATCGGTCATTGTAAGTTTGTATTCATTTTTAAATAAACGAACGAATCTACGCACTTCCTGTTCTACGTTTTTGCAGGCCGTCGCTTGCATTATCCAACCCGGGAACATTATATCCTGCATTTGCGCGATTAATATCTTTATTTTTTCAGCAAAATCGTCCTTTATTTTCAATTTTTGTTCTAAAACCAGAAATATGGCATATTCAAGATTCGACAAACCCAATTTCTGTTGTTTAGACAACATTACAGATGCTGCATCGAATATTGAGACTCCTTCCTTGTATATGCGTTCATAATCCTTGGTCTTTTCCCTCCACAATTCCATTAACCTTTGCACGCGATCGACAAGCGATTCATAAATCGGATTCGTCTGTTTATCCACCAATACAAATCTCTGCAGGGCAAACAAGATATTTGCCGCTTTTTCTTCCCTGCTTTTTACTTTTTCTTCCAATTTTTTCAACGAATCAGCATCAAATTTTATCTCGGGTAATTCCTGTTCAATCTTTTCAATTTCCGTCGACTTATAGACGTATTTCAGCGTTTTATCATAATATTGGTGCACATATGCATCGACACTAGTGCCATGCATGACCATCTTCATATAATATGTGTAAACAGCGGAAATCCATCGATATTCTTCAAAATGCTCTAACTTATAAGGATCAGATCCTAAAAGTTCAAATGCGTTACGCAAGTGGCGGTATTTTTCTAAAAATTCCTCCTCTCTGGTCACATCGGTAGTCAGGATCTCAACCGCCTTCAGTAGCGTGCTGCGTTCATAATTTTGCATCAATTTTCCAAATATCGACTTCAATTCCGATATCAACTGATCAAACTCATGCTGGAGGCTTTCGAAATCGTTGAGCGCCTGGTCAATCACATCATCCTTGGAATACAACTCGAACGCCCGTTTGAATTCCTTCAAAATGCCGACATAGTCGATGATAACTCCGGCTTCCTTAATGCCTTTATATGGACGGTTAGTCCGCGCGATCGCCTGCAATAATCTGTGCTCTTTCAGGGGCTTATCAAGGTACATGGTCTGTAATACCGGCGCGTCAAATCCGGTAAGCAACATATCGGTCACGATCAGGATTTTTGGATGAGTATTTTCTTTAAATTTTTCTATTATTTTCTTCAATGTACTTTTATAATCTTTGCCATTGTAGCGGGCTCTTGCTTCACGTACATAACCGTAGATAACATCAGCATCATCCCGCTCAGATGTCATCACGACATCAAAATATTCACGCGGCAAGTGTTTTTCCAAAGCATTCTTGTAATGGACACATGCTTTTCGGCTGGCAGCGACGATTATCGCCTTGAATTTATTATCGACATTTGTCTTGAAATGATTGGTAATGTCAGCTGCTATTTTTTCGATTCTTTCTTGATTTTCAAGAAATAAATTTATGGAATTCAATCTTTGTTTCAATTTCTTTTCTACTTCAGGTTTTAGCTGCTCTGGGATTTCATCCCATTCTACTTCTAAAAAGGTTTCCAGCATATCTTTTTTAAGATGCAAATTTTCAAGACGTGGTTGATATACTATCGGTACGGTGAATCCGTCCTTAATAGCATCTACGATGAAATACCGATCAAGATAATTCTCCCCAGGAGGATAAGCAAATTCCAGATAAGTATCCCTGCGCTGTTTTTGCTTTGAAATGGGTGTACCGGTTAAAGCAAATCGGAAAGCATTCTTAAAGATTGCCTTCATTTCACCGGCAAGCGTCCCGTACTGGGTACGGTGTCCTTCATCAATGAAAGCAATCACATTTTTACGCGTCATGATCGTATTTCTATCTTTGCTGATCTTTTCAAGATGCTTTCGCAATGTATCAAGTTCGTCAAATCGGAATTTATGAATTAAAGTTATAAATAAACCGCGTTTTCCCTGGTAATTATCATGCTTTAAAATAGCCTCCAATTCTTCGACTGTATTTAATATTTCAGGCTGTACAATATCCAAAGAGAAAAATTCCGTATAGAGCTGTTCTTCAAGCTCTATACGGTCCACGATGAAAAAAATGGATGGATTTTCCAAAAAATTATCGAAATACAACTTATGCGCTGCGAATATCATGGTCAGTGTCTTGCCGCTCCCCTGCCAATGCCAGATCAATCCATTTTTCCTATCTAAATGCCTCTCCCTCGATGGGAGAGGATCGGGGTGAGGATGTAGATTTGTTATTACCCTTTCCACCATCTTATTCGCCGCCCGGTATTGCATGTACCGCGTAATAACCTTTGTCGCATTACCCATTTCCACTCGGTAAAACAAAAAATTTCTAACTATATCAAGCAGCTTATATGGCTCCAATATTTCCAATACCGCATCTACGCTATTTATATTTTTGTCATTCTGAGTGGAGCGAAGAATCTCTTCTGTCCTCCGCCATTCATGACATTTAACATCCTCTTTTTTCTGCCAGGGTACAATCGGAAAATATCGTGCCTGGCTCTCGGCCGCGATACCTATTTGAACATATTTATATAATTCGGGTACTGAATCTTCGTACTCCTTTATTTGCGCAAAGGCATCATACCATGAAGTTCCCGGTTTGGTCGGGTCCTTGCACTCGATATTCACCAAAGGAATGCCATTTACATAAAGCACGATATCGGTACGTATTTTTTCTTTGCCGGAATATTGAACCTGCCTGCTAACAACAAATTCATTACTACCAACAAATCCCTCTCCCTTGATGGGAGAGGCCTTTCCATCTTGTTCCCTCTCCCTTGATGGGAGAGGGTGAGGGTGAGGGTGAATATCATAATCAAACAACTGTACAAACTTAATCACCCTCTCTTTTTCAAGTTTGACCGGCACGCCGAATTTGAAATAATTCAAAATCCGCTTTGCACCCTCCTGCCCACTGGTGACAAGTTTCAGCTCGTTCAGAACCTTGCTTATTTCCTCATCACCGATGCCCGTATCTTTATTAATGCGCTGAATACAACGTATAAGAGTGGAAACCAACAACGGCTCTTCAAAACTCTCCCGTTCTAGCTGCTCGGCAGGCACAAACTTCCAACCAAGCTCCTGCAAACGCTTTATGAAATAATCTTCGACCAATGATTTTTCAGAAAATTTATCCATACATTTTATCAAGCCTATTTAATTCACGAAAAATCCATGCTAATTTTTCTTGCATGATATGACTAAATTTCACCAATTTTGGAAAAGCTTTAACTAAATAGTGTTTTGCATTATAGATTTTACTAGGAATTCCGCTATACATTGGATATCTTGAATTCTGTATAGCTGATGGTGGAATAGATAATGAAAGCATTATCAGGAGATATTCAGCTTCAGCGATATAAGGAAATATCTTTTGAAGCGTAGCCATGGCTTTGTTAGAAGTTGCCTCTGTCATGTTAGGCGCATACTTCTTTTTTGTCATTTTCGCATACGATGCGATACCATTATATATTGTAGGAGCAACTGCGCTTAGGTTCTTTCTTCGTACCGGTCCCGACATATATTTAAGAAGGACATTTAACAATTTTCGCAATTTTGGCATTTCAATCATATCAAATAATTTGACGTTGTTAAACACCTTTATTGTTTCATCAAGTTTATCAGGTGTTATTGCGATCTTATCTTTTCCATGTAACCATATGTCTAATGATTGCTGCCATTCCGGGGTCTCCTTAATTTTCTGCATCATGTGGCTCAAAACCCTTAATGGAAAGTGCCCGACTTTGTTCTTTAACTCAACCACCGTAAGATTATCGTAAAGAATTCCGAATGCTTTAAACGATTTTTCTATGGACTGTTGTAGATAAAAGATTGCCTGCGGGTACAAGCGCCTTGCATAAAGAGTCTGCGCAGCTTTTAGATCCTTTTTTGCAACATTTAGGAATGCATCACATGGCTTCATGTTTTTACCTTTTTTGCTCCTGTCAGCAAATCATCCATCAATCCTTTTTTTATTTTTTCGAACTTTTGCTTCTTTGTTTTCAATACTTCCACCTTTTCATCAACATTGGCGAGAATGTCACTAATTTGCTGCTGCTCACCCAGTAATGGCATGGGAATAGTAATTTTCGATACTTGTTCACTATTTAATGCTGGATATTGACCACCAATCATCATTTTGTTACACTGGTCAATAACGACCTTGGAAAATAATGTGCATAATAAGTATTGTGGAATTAAGTATGCTTTACACGTTAACACTGCAAATCCCGTTGAACAAATTTGACCATCATAATTTTTTGGAATTAATGCAAACGCCTTCAAATAGGGCCGTACCGTTGACATGATCACATCGTTCAGATATACAACACGCCGCGCTCGCGATGGAGCATCTCTTCCCATTATTTCCCTTGCCTGATTTATTTTACCTGTGCCATTCTCTACCGAGTCAATATCAATATATAGAAACTTATGGTCCGGATAATCCATTGGCAAATCCTTGGCATCTTTATTGATTTCTGTAACATCACCTAAATGCTTCACCTCCCACTCTTTCGGTATACTTCCTATTTCCGTGTCTTTGAATTGTTTATGTCCGATCCCTTTAGTCAAAAGCTCCTGCATCAATCCTTTTTTCAACCTCTCAGTCTTTTCAATCGCCGTATCCACTTGTGTAATCGCTTCATCCACAGTTGATAGAATTTCAGCAATTTTTTTCTGTTCAGGGAGGGGAGGGAGATTAATTCGTATTTTCCTTAAATCCTCCTGGTTTAGTTTAACTCTAGTCGAACCCACAATATATGTCCGTAAATCCATAAAATTTAGCAAATATAATAAAAATTTATTACTAGATTTAGCTTCGATGGCCTGCAGAATATGTGCATGATTATTAACCCAAAATTTTCCGGTCATCAAATAACATGATTGCTCATATTTACCATACAAACCACCATCTTCTGCTAATAATAGATATTCACCATCAAAGATATAATTATCGATATGATCTAATATACCATTCGCACCACAATATGGATATCTACCTTTTCTTTTTGCTCTTTCTATTTCACTTAAAGGTATTCTCTTACTATCAAAAATTTCAATCACATGATCTAAGGTCATTATTTCCCAATCTTTTAAACCTCTATCGATATATGATGAATTGATATTATTCATAATTCAAAACCTTCTATATTTTGGGATTTAGAAATTCTTCATCATCCTGAAGAAGAACCTGTATTTCTGCTTCTATACTATTAATCACTTGTCTTATAAAATTTCTGACTGACCCAGGAGGACATTTATCACACATTTCTCGAAGAATTGTTTTTTTGCTTTCTAGAACAGGGGGTGGCTTACCTGGCGTTGATGTTAGAGTACCAGAATTAACTACTGCAGAAAACATGCGTTTTGCAGACTTTTCCAAACTGCTTTTAAAAGCTTCCTGTAATACTTTTAGCAAAAGCGGCATTGTTACACTATTGAACTTCAAGAAACCTGCCGTGATCAAAACCTCATCTATCTTTCCGGCATTGATTTGTTCCTGAATAAACTTCTCTAAATAAGTTTCCTTTGAGCAATCTTGTTTTAAGTGGATAATTGGACTTATCAAATACTCAAGGGTGTAAAGTAATAACGGATTACGTTTATACCAATCAATGACACATTTCAATATCATTTTATATTCATCATAATTATGTATCAACCTTGATAAACATTTCAAACCCTCATACGGAATTGCCTCAAACCTATAAAAATCAACACCATTATGCTTTACCATCTTCATTTCCATATCCAATCGATATTTAGTAAAATCAAGAAGACTCATAATGTCACTGCATGAAAAGTCAATAACGGTTTGTCCATTTGCATCAATACAAGGGACGTCTTTCATTAAGCGTAAAGATACACTGCGAAATTCGTTTACTTCTTCATTCTCAGGAATTGATAGATTCGCATGACGAATCCAATGCAGCATATCAGAAATCGCAGAAATCATTATTAGTGACAATGGACCTTCTTGTTTGATAATATCATTCATCAATCTTATCATCACCAAAACGTCTTTAGTTTTTTCAAAGATAAAGTATAAATTCCGGCCAACTGAAATCCTGTTTTTCGACGACCCATTATTTATCAGCCTAGTTAACCAATTAACTTTTATATCTACTGGCATTGTGCCTTCTTCTATCAATCTTATGAATAAAGCTACTCTACTACTTGGTACATCTGACGGACGATTCAAAATTTCATTTGCTATAACCTCAATGTGTATATTATCTAATTTGGAAATCGCTAGGTCAATTTCATTTTTAAATCTATCTGGAATTTTGCACCAAAGGTCAGGATTCGTTCGGATTGATTTGAAAATATCGGTGTTCAGTTGTGCCCAACTAAGAATGAGAGGTGGATTGCCAGTTGAATTGCATTTTTCAAGATTATCGTCCAATGAGATTAAATAAGCCACCACTTCAGAAGGCGATTTATATGAGGCATCGATCTTTTCCACCAAATTTTTCAGATCATCTGTCTTCAAATTCCATCTATGATGCATAAATTCATTAACAAACCATTCCCATCTGTTAATCGCAGGTGATTGTTTCTCTACCATGTCAAAATTTTCTATAACATATTCCGGAGCAACATAATACCTATAAACAAGATAATCAGGTGAACGAGGAAACTTTCTCAACAACTCTACTGCTTCTATAGTTCCGGGAATATCTTGAGCCCACGCAGTTATAAGAAAATTTTCGATTTCACTTAAAAGATAAAAATTGGCATCCGGAGAAATTAATGTAGCAATCATTCTGATGACCTTAGTCCGATCATCAGCTATTCTTTTAGCCAAGGGTAATTTACTTTCAGAAACACGTCCCATGCATGTTCTTCCTATACTCCCAGCTGTTTTGATTCCCTGTATTATTATTTCTAATTTTGGATATAATAGTAATTGCCTTAATAAGTGCAATGCAGTATCTCTTAGTTCATGGATGGTTTGTGTATCTGATAAAGTACGCTCACCAAAAACAAACTGACCAGATTGTGATTGTGAATATGCGTGAGTACCAGCCAAAATTTCTGATATTGAGTTACTTATTAGTTCAGCTTCGACTATGCTAAAATGCAAATCTCCCAGCCAAACTGATAATTCTGCTAATATGTCTTTTATCATATCTGGTCTATGATTGATGGGTGACACAGCTTCCTTAATCAAAGTTCGTGGCTTATAGTTATCATAAGTACCCTTTAATTCACTATTTGCTAATTCTCTAATTAATTGAATAGCTTTTTTTTGAAAACCTGGAATCTCCATGATGTTGGTGATTACAGGACCAATGTTATCTAAGTTCAGTTCATAATTAACATTAAAGACCTTAATAATCGGATCTGCCGATAGTGGCGCTTTCGATCGAAGGTAAGCGTAAACCAAATCCAATATTTCTTCAGTAATGAAATAAGTTACTTTTGAAATTTGTAAGAGCCTATTTATTCTGACATTATTGGGCGTGCTGTGGGACTCGTCAATCCAGTCATAAACAATCCGTTTTAAAGTAATTTTGACCTTTTCTAAATCTCCATATCGGGATATCGCAGCTAAATTATTAAATATTGTCTCAGGACATATTCCCAGCCATCTTTGTATCAAACATTTTATAGCATTTTCGTTTAATTTGTCTAGTCTAAAAGTAAGATATAGATCGCCGATCATGTCTGGATTAAATCTCACGGACCTACCTATTTCTCTTAATACTCCAACTTCTATTAGTTTATCAATATATGTTATCAATTGTTCAGCACTAAACCCGCTAAGTGCACTTAACTTTTTAATTACTTCATTGTTATTGTTCTTTGCAAAAGGTACAACAATTGCAATATTTATCAATAAGTCATCCAATTTTTCCTTAATAATATTGAATTTTGACAACGCCTTTTCTGTGTCATATTCGACACTGTCTACTATTTGATCTTGGAATATTCTTAAATCCATTACTCTATTTTCCATTTTATGATTCCCAATAAAAGTCAATATAAATGGATTAGAATAATGAGTCACTATAAACTCTTCATTATCTATTTTTTCTTTATCAACAACAAGGTGAAGCAATCCAAGAAGGTCTTGTTTGCTCCAATTTGAAATAGGCATCTCCTCAATAACACTAGCACACCTAAAATCTCTGACGATATTCCGGATTGAATCTAAGCCAGAAGTTCTGACTCCCAATATTATCTTAACTGCAAAGGCTTGGCTTTTAGCCAAAGCGATTAATGCTTTTGTTTCTTCCAAATATCTGTCAGCATCGTCTAATACTAGAATATATTTTCTTCCACACACAAGTTCATCTTGCACTGCATCATTCATATTTCTAAGACCCGGTCTAATCAGCCAACATTGTCGTTCATCATCAGCGAGATGTGCATTTTTTGCTATATCTCTCAATAAATGTGATTTTCCGTTGCCCCCAGCAGCATAGATAATAAGTATACTTACACTATCTTTAAGAATAAATTGATAGCATTGCCTTGATTCCCTTTCGAATTTTAATAATTTATTAGTTGATAAAAGAGTTTTTTCATATTGTTCAAAATATATTTTCCAAGGTACAAACATGGGGAATTGCGGATCTCCAAAGAAGTAGTACCTTAGAAATGGCTGCTTTTCTATTCGCATAGTCAAATCTTCTCGAGCCCAGATTTTAAGTGTTTTTGTCTTTCTTTTATTCATTACTTCGAGAATTCTGACTTCGTTGACATCCAGTTCAGCATTCGTTGCTATGCGAAGATGATCCACGTTATTCTTTTGGGCATTTTTAAGTTCTTTTTTAATCTCATTTTTCAAGTGAGGAATAGCATTTTTATGAGATTTCGTGGTCCATTTTGACTGAATAGACCATGCACCAGATTTATTCTCGTATTGATAGAAACCGTTGAAATATCCATCCCAACCACTGTCAGCACCAATATATGGACTACTTGGAACAAATCCGGGAGAATTGCATTCGAGTGCAAATAAGTGATTAATAAATCGCTGGAAATCTTTTTCATTACCAATCTTATCCCAATTCAATTTTGTCATTTCATACCTACATTTAATTTTATAATTGCATAATTAATAAAAGCAGAGCAAGTTACAAGCATATACCTTGCTTCTGGCTCACCACAACTTATAGGTTCTTTATTTTTAGGATGTCTAATGCCTGCATCATCTGATGTCCAACCGTAGAGATTGCTAAAACTCCTTTTTAGAGCAGGATGTATTTTTAAACTATTTATGAGTTTACCAAGACTGCCTTTTTTACCTAATATGATCTGCGCCAATACATCTACTGCACTGATAGACTCCTTTATAGAATTCGCATAGTCCGGTTTTGGACGTTTGGAAAAAAGATCCAATGCTTTTGTTAAACATCCTTTCACGGGTTTATATTTGTCTGAAATGCTTAAAGCTTTTTCTATCTCCCTGTTTTCTTCTAGGTTATCTAATTCAGATGGACATATATTATTGCTTATTATTGTCAGTGGTATTTTTTCCTTCTTGAAGAGGTACAATATATCTTTCTTGAAATATTTCATTTCTGCCTTGTCTGGATGATTTTTTAATATAAATTCAATATAATCGTATACTTCATACCACTTAAGCCTTGTTGCTAATTTACTAATTTTTGCTACAATCTGCCGAGCCTTATAAGTATCTACCTCGAATAGGTTACCATTAAAAAAATCAGTCCATACAAATTTTGCAAAAAGTAACGCAGGGGAATTACTAAATTGATCATCCACAAACCAATCATCAATTATGTCTTTATATAAAAATTTATAAATAAGATTTAATATTTTGTTTTTTCTCACAAGAGGCATTTCGTCCTTTGCCAGCATTGGGACTTTTTTATACCCATATTTTTCAGAAAATAACATTAATACTCCTCACCTATCAGTGGAGAATAGATTAATAGGAAGTTCTCGATCCTGCTCGAACAGTAAATATTTTGAGATTGCTTCGCTGTCGCTCACAATGACAATGCGTAATGGTTGCTCACAATAACCATATATTCTTAACACCGGTCTATCGTACATCTGATCCCTGCCCATTTAGCGCCCCTTTGCCGCACGTTTCGCCCCTTTGGCGTTTTGCAATCATCAACCAAATCAGCAACCAAATCATCAACCTTATATAAGCTCATAATAAAGACCCCTACCTTCACCAACAGGTCTAACAACCTTAAGATTTGTTAACTTTAATATTTCCTTATGAACAGCCTGTGGAGAAATTTTGAACATTTTTTGCATGTCTCTATTAGTGATTTTACCTTGCGCAACAAGAAATTCCACTATCTGCATCTGCCGTTCGGTAAGGGCGATCTGACCCTTTTGGGTTTTGCGCAAGCGTTCGCTACTAAGGCGCACGATTCGTTCTTTTACTGCTTGAACGCTTACATGGACGCCTTCGACAAAATACTCCAGCCACTTCGTCGTGTCAAGCATCACCTGATTGACGCTCTGTAATGCTTTATAATACGCCGGGCGGTCCGCGTCATAATAGTCATCAAGGCAGAAGAACTGTTTTGTGTCAAATCCTCTTTTATACAGGATCCACGAAGCAAGAATACGTGCGGTCCTGCCGTTTCCATCAATAAACGGGTGAATTCTAACGAATTCATAATGGGTAAGTCCGGCTTCTATAACCGGATCAAGCTCTTTCGCAATAGAAGAATTGAGCCAGCCGATTAGGTTTTCAACCAACCCCGGGACCTCTTCATTCTTTGGCGGTCGAAAAAAGATTTCGCCGGTCATGCGGTTACCCACAACCACATATCGAGTTCGGAATGTCCCACAATCTTCAGGATGTTCAAGTGTATCCTTTGTCACCTGTCTATGCGTTCTCAGAATATGGGCAACTGATAGCGCATCACCTTCCACAATTTTTTCAATATTTCGGAGAACCTCCAAATAATTCAACACTTCTTGTTTATCTTTTCGTGTTGCAGTGATTGTCCGCCCTTGTGCAAGTTTGGACACCTGCTCCAAATTCAAGTTGTTACCTTCTATATGAGTCGAAGAATGTGCAGTGCGAATAATAGCCTCGCGCCGTAGTTCAACCTCCCATTTCGGGATTAAAGGTGAATTCAGGATGACTTCGCGCGCCGCCGAGATCTTAGAGAGCAGACTTACTATATTGTGGGTATAGGTGAAGTTAGGTTGAAACATCGTATTTGAGCTCCTTAAGGTAGTCTTCTATCTTTTTCTTGTTTTCAACAATTTCGCCATCCAGTCGATTGAGTTCTTGCCATTCTTTAGCAATATTTATCTGCTCGATTTCTTCTTCAGGATAGACATAGAGCGTGACGTTGAGATTGTAATCGTTTTTTTCGATTTCGTTTTTTCCCACGACTCGCGAAAAGCCTTTTTCTTCAGAGAAATTCTTATATGCCTGCGTCATTTTTGCTAGGTTCGCCCCACTCAGATGGTTGAGTTTTCGTATCTCTGGGTGTTTTTCATATTCCTGACTTGCGTTTAAAAACAAGATTTTGTCTTCTCTTTCTTTCTGTTTATTTTTATGGAATATCAATATTGCACCAGGTGCGCCCGTATTGTAAAATAGTTTTTCTGGTAGTAGAATGACAGTTTCAAGCAGATCTTTATTAATAACTCCTTTTCTGATTGCTTTCTCAGCGCCGCCACGGAACAAACAGCCATTGTCAATCACAATACCCACTCTACCGCTATCAACATTGACTGATGCAAGCATGTGCTGTATCCAAGCCCAGTCCGCTGATTGTTTGGTTGGAAAACCATAGCTGAAGCGGTCATGCCAAAATTCACCTTTCTTAAGCACATCCTCGTTATAACCATCCTGGTTCCATGGAGGATTTGCCATGCAAATATTAAATTGCTGAAGCTTTTCTCCCTGCTTGAATTTTGGATATAGCAACGTGTCGCCTAAAGTAATGCGGGCATTGCGAATATCATGAATATAAAGATTCATCTTTGCCAATGCCAGAGTCTTATAATTAGCCTCCTGCCCGAATAAAAATAATTTGTCAGCATCTATTTTACTTTTTTCCTCTTTAATATGCTGGTACGACATAATGAGCATGCCTGCCGAACCCAGCGCCGGATCATAGATGCGATCGCCCGGCTGAGGATCAAGAATCTGCACGAGCAAATTTATCACCTCACGTGGTGTGTACACTTCGCCCTCTTTTGCCTTTTGAGGTGCGAAATACCGCAGGATCCATTCATAGGCATCGCCTAATATATCGGGTGATACGTAATGAAGGGACTGTGCGCTGAACAGTTCGACGAGTTGCCGCAGGATTTCCGCATTTTCACGGTTGTTGGTAAATTGCACGAAATCGACATTTTCAAAAACATCGCGCAATTCGGGATTGTGCTCGGCAAGCTGCTTCATCGCACCTGAAAATTTTTCTGCGATCCGCGCCGGATCTTTCCTGATATCTTCCCATCGGTATTCATTAGGAATATCAAAATCATGATACATGGATTGTCGCGCTTCGTGTTCAGCTTCTTTTTCGGAAAGTCCCTCTTTCGAAACGTCAGTCTTGGCTTTATCGTATTCCAAACCCCATTTATCGCAAATCCGCTTATAAAAAAGCAGTACAAGAATGAAAGTATAATCCACACGCGTACGTATCAAATCGGCAGCTTTCTTCAGCAAGACATCCAGATCGCCGCGCGTGAGCTGAGATTTATCTATGGCCAATGTTTCTGCAATATATTTTTCTTTGCTTTTGAGTATATAAATCCTCTTTCGTGCGTCATTTGGATCAAATTTTGTTTCAAGACGTCCAGCCTTGCGTAGCTCGGATAATACCGCATTTACCTTTTCATTATTATCCTGGGTTGGTGGTTGTTCAAGAATACTAAGTGCATCCTCAAATCGAAACTCCTTATCACTGAATTTTTGTATCAAAATATCATATCTGGTCTCAAGCCATTTTTTCAGTTTCATAATTCTCCTTAAATTTACCTACAGCTATATTTCATTATGTGAATATTATAGGTAATTTCATGCGGTTGTCAAGGGTTTGCGAACAATATTACGAAATTACGTGTGTTTTTATAACTGATTTACAAATTATACTGCTCAGCTCATTAATAAATTGAGATTGCGTCGCACGATAATCGCTCGCAATGACAAAACCGGCTTACATCTCCACGACCAGTTTCCGCGGGTACCGGGTCAGGTTCACCGGTTTACCGCGCTGGTCTATGTAAACGATGTCTTCGAGCCTTATGCCAAACCCCTTTTCCGGATAGTACAGACCGGGTTCCACCGTGAACACCTGTCCCGGCAGGATCATGTCGTGGTTCGTCTTCGCGAGCCCGAAGGTCGGGCTCTCATGGACGTTAAGCCCCACGCCGTGGCCCAGGGAATGGCAATAACCGGTCTCGGTCTTGGGCTTGGAAAGGAATGTCGGATAGCCCTGCCTTTCGAATAACATGCAGACCGCCTGCTCGATCGACTTCGTCATGACGCCCGTTCTTATCCGGTCATAAGCGATATCCTGAGCTTCGCTGACGAGCTTATAGATGTCAAGGTATTTCCCGCTCGCGTGTCCGAAACACAACGTTCTGGTGAAATCAAAATAGTAGCCGCCGCCCAGTCCCTGGGGATAAATATCGAAGACGATCGTCCGGCCGAGCTTGACTGGTTCGCTCAGGCAGCCGGAATTGTGCGGGACACCGGCATCGCGGCCCTGGGAAATGATCATGCCGCTGGTGTTCACCAGCCCGTTCCCGTACAGCTCTTCCCTCATCATGCGGTGCAGGTCGCCGATCAGAAGCTTCTTCCCTTTCTCTTTCATGATCGCATCGCCGCTGACTTTCATCTTCCTGACGCCACCAATGACCGCATTGAAAGCCCGCCCTACTCCCAATCCAGCCTTTTTTATTTGACCGACTTCATCCGGATCTTTGGTTTCGCGGGCTGCGATCGCCAGGTTCTTTTCCGGTTCGCGCGCCACGGTGATCTTCGGGCAGTGGTGGGTCAATCTTTTCAGGAGATCAAACCCGGAGCCCAATTGATAATTGCCATAAAAAGCAACTTTACCTTTCACTTTCAATTGACCGAGCACGGTACTCGTGAAAACGGCATGTGCTTCCTTCCGGTCACGGCATGCGTTATATATCTTTTGAATATCGAACTTGCTAGCGCTGATTAGCTTCAGTCCCGTCTTTGCCGCTTCTCCCCGCTCCATCGGGCCATGGACCAGATACGGTTTTTCGCCGCGTTTTTTAATATAGGTACCGCTGACATTGACACCGTTCAGGAGATAGTACATCACTGGATCATTGACGGTCGAACCTTGAGCGACGAGGGCATCGATCTTTCGCTCTTTCATCAACGCGTCGATATCTTTCTTCATATCTTTTTCTCTCCTTTCGCCTGATCGATCATAGAAAATACACCGCGATCTTGAAGAAGTTCTCAAGGATCTTCTGCCCGGCCGGGTGTTTGTCATCAAACCGCTCAGGATGGAACTGCACGCCGTAGATCATCTTCTCGTGGTGTTTGATCGCCTCCACCGGGCAATTGGGTGATTCCGCGAGTGGAATGAATTCACCCGGCACGTTGCTGACCATCTCCTGATGCGACTCATAGACCAAAAATTTATCGTCGAGCCCGTCAAAAAGCTCGTCCTGGGCGCTTTTCTTAACCATATAGTAACCTTCGATCTTTTCGTTCAAAGTAACCACACCCTCGTAGAACGCCATGGAAATAAGCTGGTGTCCGAAGCAGATGCCCAGGATCGGTTTTTCGCAGATCTTCAAAACCTCGACAAGGTTCGTATAAAGATCAAAATTACCGACCTCGGCGAGTTTGCGCTGTGACCCCGATAGGACGATCGCGTTGTAATATTTAAAATCCTCACCGATGCTTATGCTTGAATAATCCTTTACCTCGACCGTGTGAACCGTTATCCCGCATATTGTCTTGTATAATGCTTCCATCTGGGGTGAGTTAGGCATATAGTTGTCAATAATGAGTGTTCTCATGGATCACCTCCAATAGGCTTCTGATCAGATTACGTTCTTGAACTCTTTTAATCTCTTTGCCTTTTCTGAACACCGATCCGATCCCCTTGCCGCAGGCGATACCAAAATCCGCTTCGCGCGCTTCGCCCGGGCCGTTCACCACGCATCCCATGACCGCCACCTTGATCCGGGCGCGGCAATCAGCCAACGACCGGCTGACCGCTTCAGCGATCTTTACGAGATCCACGTCGCATCGGCCGCAGGTCGGGCAGCTGATGATCAGGGGCCGGATCTGCCTGAGATCCAGGCTCATCAGTATTTCGTATGCTGCCGCCACCTCGTAAATCGGGTTGGCGGTGAGTGAAACCCTCAATGTATCGCCGATACCCTGGTCGAGAAGGATACCCAGCCCGACACCGCTACGGATCCCGCCTTCAAAGGGCAGGCCGGCCTCTGTAATACCGATATGCAGAGGGAAAATACAGCGCTTATCGATGATCTGGTAGACATGGACCGTATCCAGCACGCTTGCCGCTTTTGCGGAAATAACGATCCGATCGAACTTGTTCCTGGCAAAGATCTCCAGGCTCGCGTTCAGGGTGTCGATCATCGCTCGCGGGGTCGGGTGCCGGTGCCGGGCCAGTACCTTTACGGGCAATGATCCGGCGTTGATCCCGATCCTGATAGCCACGCCGAGGTCGCGCGCTTTTTTTATCACTTCCTCAAGCTTCCATGTCTCGCCGATGTTCCCCGGGTTAATACGGACCTTATCGACCCCGGCATCGAGCGCGGCCAGCGCCAGCCGGTAATCGAAATGGACATCCGCCACCACCGGGATCCCGACCGCTTTCTTTATCTGCCGCAAAGCCCCGGCATCGTCGGCATTCACCACCGCGCACCGCGCGATCTCGCACCCCGCAGCAGCAAGACGCTTTATCTGCGCGATCGTGCGTCTGGTATCCCTGGTCTTGGTCCTGGTCATCGACTGGACCGCGACCGGGTAATTGCCGCCGATCTTCACGCTGCCGATACTTACGACCTTTTTTTGCTTACTGCGCTTGAACTTTGTTTTCATTCTTTTATTCGCCGGATGCGCGCGCCGAGAAAACGCAATTTCTTTTCGAACCTATCGTAGCCGCGGTCCAGGTGATATATCCGGCGCACTACGGTCTTGCCCCGTGCGGCCAGGCCGGCCAGAACCAGGCATGCCGAGGCGCGCAGATCAGATGCCATTACCGATGCCCCGGACAATCTCTTGACACCCCGGATCACAGCGGTGTCTCCATCGATCTTGATATCGGCGCCCATGCGTGACAATTCCATGGCCTGCATAAAGCGATTCTCAAAAATAGTCTCCTTTACCGTGCTCGTGCCGGAAGCGACGGACAGCAGCGCCATGAACTGCGCCTGCATATCGGTCGGGAATCCGGGGAAAGGAGCGACATACACCGCCGTCGATAATAAATTCTGTGCGCCCCGCACTTCAACGCGATCAGGTTCCCTGACAATGACCGCTCCGATCTCCTCGAGCTTGTCAAGGACGGCGATCATATCCTGGGGCAAGACCCCGGCGATCACCACGTCGCCTTTCGTGATCGCGGCCGCCACCGCAAAGGTACCGGCCTCGATTCGGTCGGGGATAATGCGGTAGGTCGCGCCCCCCAGGCTGCGCGGTCCATTGATCACGATGACCGACGAACCCGCACCCTGGATATCAGCGCCCAGGATGGATAGGAAATTGGCCACGTCAACGACCTCGGGCTCGCACGCGGCAGAAATTATCCGGGTCCGGCCGCTGGCCTGGACCGCCGCGAGCATGGTATTTATCGTTGCGCCCACCGATGTTCCCTTAGCGCCCAGCAGGTTTATGTCATCGCCCGCGATATGTCCGGCCCGCGCATTGACATAGCCTTCGTCGATGTTGATCTCAACGCCCAGCGCTTTGAGACCTTTGATATGCAGGTCGATTGGCCGCGGTCCGATCGCGCAGCCGCCAGGCAGGGAGACCCGCGCAGCTTTTTCCCGGCCGACCAGCGATCCCAGAACATAGTAGGAAGCGCGCATTTTCCGCACGATATCATAGGGCGCTTCGATATTCTTGATCCGGGGCGTGTGGATGGTCAGGGTGTTTTTTTCGAACGAAACCTTTGCGCCGTGATGCTTGATAAGCTTAACCATAGTGTGGACGTCGACCACATCGGGGATATTTTCAAGGATGACCGGCGTGTCGGTCAACAGCGCCGCCGCGATGATCGGCAGGGCTGAATTCTTGGCGCCGGAGATCGTTACTTCACCTTTAAGCTTTTTCCCGCCCTCTATGACAAACCGGTCCATAACGTGATTATAATTACCAATATACAAATGTCAAGTTGACATAAAACACAATAACAGCGATATTGACAACGTACAAGGCAGTATGTAGTATATACGGCAGAAGACAGTAAGTAGTAAGTAGTCGGTAGTAAAAAATAAAAAAAAGCAAAAAACACGGGCGGCATAGCCAAGCAGCAAGGCGGCGGTCTGCAAAACCGCTATTCGCCGGTGCGAATCCGGCTGCCGCCTTTATCCCGTTAGAGAAAACCGCCGATTATAATCGGCGGTTTTTTACGGATATAGCAGACAGCGGTTCAACACCACTGTCGTGCATTCCCGTTGGAGGTTGACCTTCTCTAACAGGATTTATTTAATTTTTTTTACCACACTCTGGATCTCTTCCGCCGGCACAATAACAGGCATCATGCCGCCGAATTCCGCGAACATATCCGCACTCACACTCTCTGACTTGGCGACCCGGACCAGGAGAATGCCCACCACCTTGCCGTCAAGAGTGAACGCCGGCGTGCCGAGCCCGCTGAAAACGTTAATAATATCGGAAACATAGAGGATCCTGGGTTTCTTTATGATCGCATGGATCCGGCTCAGCGCGGCGAGGGGAACATATCCGGCCGTTTCGCCCAGGCGCGATATGATCAAGATCTCATCCAGGATCTCCGGCGTGCTGCTGTTGGACAACCTGACCGCCGGAAAGGGGCCACCTTTCTTATCGACCGGGCGAATGAACAAGAGATCCAGATCAATGTCCCGCAACAGGATCTCGGCTGCGATCTCGGAACCGTCAGCCATCATTATCTTGATATCTTTTATTTTCCGGTCCGCGCCGGCATCCCACATGCCAGCGCTGCCGGGATCAGCCCTGGCAAGGGACAGCACTACGATCCCGGATGAATCAACGATGGTGCCGAACGCCTCGGCCTTGCTTTCGTATTCGTACTGTTCGCTCACTATTTTGACCGTCACCACTGATACCTGCCACTGCTCCACAATGGCGCGGGCCAGGCTGTCCGTATCACCGCACCAGGCAGCAGCCATGGTAAAAAGGATCACGATCAACGGGCGGATCGCTGCCATTTTGCGCTCACCTGTCATTTTTCCTCCCCGATCTTCAAATACCATCTCCACCGTCAACATTAACGATCATTTCTCTTCCCAGCTCGGTTCCAGTTCCACGAACAGACGGTGGATCCCCCTGATCACGTTGAACGCAACACTCTTTGGCTGCGCCCTTGCGATCGTGTTCATGGTCTTTTCAAAATCACCGACATCGGCCACTGGCTGCTGGTCGATCCCCGTGATAAGATCCCCGGTCATGAGGCTGGAAAGCGCTGCCCAGCTGCCGGAGCTGATATCATCGATCAGTACTCCGGGTTGATCTTCATCCAATTTTTGCGCGATGCGGTCCTCAAATGCAATGTCCCTGACCGTCAGTTCAAAATTATCATCGCGGTATTTTTTCATTTCACGCGGCAGCCGGGGCGTTGGTTCAAGCCGGCAGGTGATCGTTCGCTCGTCACCGCCATGCAGAACCGTCAGCTTGACGACCGCGCCGATATCGTACCGGCGCAGCATCGTTGCCAGCACTTCGACATCGCTGGGTTCCGATGCCTCCACGGTCTTGCCGTCGATCGCGATGATGATATCGCCGGTCACGAGACCGGCCTTATCGGCCGCGTGGTTGGAATAGACCTGGGTGATCCGGACACCCTGGTACGGCGCCAGGTCCAGCGCCCTCGCCAATTCTTTGGTAAATACCTGCGAAGCCACTGCGAGCCAGGGTTTTTGCAGCTCCTGTCCCTGCTCGGGCGAGCTTGATACGCCGATCTTGACCGCGGCCAGGCATTGTTCAGTGCCCCGTTCGAAAAGGACCACGACCGTAACCGGCTCTTCCTTTTTCTGAACGATATCGTCCGTGACCGCTTTGAAGTCCTTGATATCGTTCACCGGTCTTTGGTTGACGGCCAATATGATATCGCCGTACGTGATCGTCGGTTTTGCTTCTCCGCAGGGGCCGCCAGGACGCACCGACGTCACGAGCACGCCTTTTTTGTCCGCGCGTTTCATTTCCGTGGCCGCGAGCGTGGAAATATCGCGGGCCATGATCCCCCATTGTTTCAGCTCGACTGAGCGCGGGTCAAAATATTCGCGTTCGCGCGGCACGGCGGTCAGCGTAATCGTTTTGTTTTTCCGCAAAACGGCACAGTTGACCGGCTTGCCGACCGGACAGTCCATCATTAACTGGTTGAACAACGGCAATTCTTCAGCGAACTGCACGTTCACTTTTTGCCCGTCCACGGCGGTCAGGATATCGCCCGGCATGAAACCGGCCTGAGCCGCAGGCGAACCTTTGATCGTACCGCTGACCAGAACACCCTCTTGACGACCGCCGTATTTGAACAACGGCTGGACTTCAAGACCGAACCAGCTCCGGGTGATCTTCCCCGTGCGGATCAGTTCGTCGGCGATCTTTTTCGCCAGGTTTCCGGGGATGGCGCCGCTGATCCCCAGGTTGATCTCGTTGATCCCGATCACCGCGCCCTGCATATTGACCAATGGACCGCCGGAATTGCCCGGGAAGATCGCCGCGTCATGACCGATCCAGCGGACAATGGAACCGACGTCCTCGCCTTCAAGCGTAATACTGGCGTAAGGTTTAAGAAATTCGGGTATGATCAATTCGGTGTTGCTCACGATCCCCATGGTCACCGATTGTGAGAACGCGAGTGGGCTGCCCATGGCAAGCACCGGGTCGCCGACCGCCAGTTTGTCGGAATCGCCGAACCGGGCGCTGGCAAAAACGGAACGTTTCTGATCTTTGAGCTTGATCACCGAGATATCGGACAAGGGATCGCTGCCGACAAGCTCGGCATCGATTTCTGTCTTGTCGGACAGCGTGCAAACGAACCGCGTGCCCCGTCCGGCCACGTGGTGGTTCGTGATCACGTGCCCCTCGGTCGTCACGATCACGCCGCTGCCGACCGCTTCGCGTTTGACTTCGCGGCCGGACTCATCCTCAACGCTGATCACGTGGATCCTGACCAATGCCGGGCGCACCTGTTCGATCGCGGTCATAATGGACTGCTGGACCGAATCGGACAGCACCTCGGCCGCCAAGGGCAGGCAGACGCAGATAAATAATGCTGCCGTGACCAATAGATATTTGTTTATTGAATTCGCCTGGGAAGTTGTCATATGATTGATTTGATTATAGTAAAATCCCGTTACTTGTCAACGTGATGCCTGCTATTATGTATCTAATAAACCTTTTCTGCTAATGTAAAAAAGTATCTTTTTTATCTACTTAAGAAAACCGCCTTCTTGGTGACGACATCATTGTTTGCGCCAATAACCAACCGTACAAAGTAAATTCCCTGCGGCAAGTTCATTGTATTGAAACTTTTACTATATATGCCGGGTCCATGATCGACATTGACCAGTACGCCTGCTAGTCTACCCATCACATCGTAGAGCGATATGTTAACCTTGGTTGCTTGGGGTATGAGATACCTGATCGTAAATTCACCCTGTACCGGATTTGAAAGGAGATCCAGCATTGGTTTATCTGATCCTAATGCAATTGTACCCATGTCTTGTGGCCCACCGCCCTCCCCTTGGTCCTTCTCATACTGGTGCAGGACAAAGGCGCTGCTCACCGCCTTGTTGCCGTAAACCTTGATGTTGATCGTACTGTCAGCGTAAAAACTGTACGGCAGCATAGCCTTATAAGTGATCAGCGTTTCCGGCGGCAGGTTTATTCCGGTGATCTGGATGTTGTCAATCTTTAGTGTTAAGAGCAACCTTGTATACCCTTCCTGATAGGCATGGGCAGCCAGCGCATAGTCTTTATCCGGATCCAGACAACTGAACTCGTATTCCAGATACTGGTTATCATAATCCACGTGCTTATAGGGTTCGGCGCCAAAGTGCAGGAAACCGGCGCGTTTTAGATTGAAGGGCGACGCCAAGGTGTCGCCGCCCTGGGCAGCATAGAAGGCGAGGTCTTCGCCCGAATCATAACCGCCGATGTTGTAGTTAGCAAACCGGATGTCATAGGCAGGATCGTCGTTTTCGGTCCAGATAAAATGCACGACCGTGCCGAAAATGGTCTGCCGGTGCACGATATGCGGACAATAGGACCGCTGGATAGTATTGCTCATGTTAAACGGCCCAAGCCAGCTCAAACCCGGATTGTAGTAGAAAAAGATCTCGGTGTTGCTGCCGTCCAGGTCCGCCACACAACTCATCGCGCTGGCACCGGTAAGCACCGGATAGTTCAAATCATAATCGGACATGAAGCCGGTAATGCCTGACCAAGTATGAACGCCATTATTACGGTACCGAGTGAAACGATAGCCGATGGAACTGGACATCTTCCAGACAAAGTAGACATTGGTACCGGCAACTTCGATCGAGGGGTTCTGAGAATAACTATTGTAGACGGTCTCTTCTTGATTCCAAGTGCCCTGGATTGTCCGGGTACGATATTTGATCCAGTTGTTGTTCTGCCAGGTAATATGAATCTCGGGGTTGTTGCGCGCCGGAATCATGAACCCGATACTCGGGTTGGTTCCGGCACCAACATCCTCAGGGTTAGAGACTGTAACCGGATCGTAGACATCGAATTCAGCATAGTCAATCCGCTGGTCATACGTATGGCTAAAGACAATCCTGCCCATATCATCGGTACCAATGACAAACGAGGGCGGGCCAAAGTTGTTATCGGTCGTCGCGATCGGAAAGGGCGCAGTCCAGTCATCGTCCGAGAGATACCGTGAAAAGTAAACCGTATCGCGCGTCCCCTGTACCCACCAGACAATACCGGGCAGCGGCGTTGCAACATGAGGGTTGGCGGCAATCGCCGGATTGTAACCCTGGCCGATCTCCATTTTCCGCGACCAGGTATTGCCCGCGTCGCTGGAGTGCACCGCATAGATCACCCCGCCAGATTCATAGGTTAGCCAGATATCGGATGTACCGCAGAGCATTTTCCGGCCGTTGTTGATGCCGGTCGCTTCGGGCGAGCTGCTGGTCAGGTGTTTATTCAGATATTGCGGGTTATTGACATAGACACCATATTGTGTTGCTGCATAAACTGCATTAGGTTGATTAATGTCCATCGCTAAATCAGCCACATCAGATGGCAGCTGGTTAGTCATTGCAATCCAGACTGCACCGCCATCAACTGTCAGATAGGTCAGGCCTTGATTGCCCGTACCGCCAGTATAGAGGATTTCAGGTTCTTTACAGTCCATGACCAGAGCAGCCATATCTTGTCCCAAAAAACCACAGGCACTCCAGGTCACACCGCCGTCTTTGCTTTTATACAAACCAATCTGCGCACTTTGACCGCTGATACGAGTATACACCTTATTCGCTAATGAGTTCGAACAAATGTCAAAAACCATACATTCACCCGTGGCCGGTAGATCATAAGTGTACCAGTCTGTTCCACCATTGGTTGTCTTATAGATATGGGCATCCTGGATACCGCTGCCGGCATATACGGTCTGGGGCTGCCATTTGTCGACAGTTATTGAAACGATGTCATTGCCCGGTGTCATGTTAAACCAGCTGTTCCCGCCGTCCGTGCTCTTTTGCAGCCCGTAAACCGTCGGCGATGGATCACGAAATGCCAGATAGACATTCTGACCGTTGACCGGGTCAACCGCGATCGATGTATAGGTAGCATTAATACCTTGAAATAGATTAGTCCAGGATAGACCGGCATTGGTGGTCCGCCGGACATAGTTGATATCATAGAATGTCTCACCCACATGGAATGCCCGCTGACCATCCGTCGGATCCGCGGCAATGTAATAACGGCTGCCATAGGTCGCACCATTATCAATGGTCATCCAGGACAAACCCTGATCCGGGCTATTATGCACGGTGGATATGCCCAAGACATAGATCGCATCGGGTGATCTGGTACTTATGCCCACGGTAAACGCATTGTGCATCCCCCTGGTTTTCTCCACCCAGGTTTGCCCGCCATCTGAAGTCCGGTATATCGCCACCTCGGCCCCAAAATACAGAATCTGGTTGTTGCTCGGGTTAGCAATGATTACCTTGCCCTGGCGGATGTAAATGCCATTGTTCATGGCGCTCCAGTTTAGCCCGCCGTCCGTACTCAAATAAACCCCGCAATCAGTGGCTGCATAGATGCGGTTCGGTGCCGTAACTGCCAGCGAAGTTATAGAAGTGCCCTGAGGCAATAAGACCGGCAACGACCAAGCCAGTCCACCATTTGTGCTCTGCCGGACACCAGCCCGATCACTGATAATCTCACCTTCCCACACGTGCAAAGGATTAGTGCCGTCATACGCCACAGCCCTGACTTCGGCTACCAACGTACGCTGAAAACTATTTCCATTATCGGTGCTTAGATAAAAACCACAATCCGCGGTCCCACCACCGGCGGCGACATAAACGCTATACGGGATATCAGCAACAACTGCAAGATCATAAACCGTCAATTCATTCAATGGTGTTAGATCAATATCTGTCCAGAGTATGCCTCCATCGGTCGTTTTATATAGGCAGGCTGTACCTCCGGCTTGATTGAAACCGGCAAATAAAATACCCGGACTGGTCGGGTGCATCGCAAAACAAAGGGGATTGGGGTTGGTGATGCCTTGATCTCTGTAGTTCCAAGATAATCCCCCATCCTCTGATTTCCAGACACAATGGTCGTCCGGTGCAGTAGGGTTTTTGCCGATATAAACAGTCCATGCCTTATTTGGATCAGCAATCACACAAATGGGATTAGTAACATAAGGGTGTGCCGCAATGGCAATCGAATCCCAATATTCTCCCTCATTCGTTGACTTGTACAACTTATGCGTCTGATCCGCCGCATAGATGATATACTGACCAGCATGTTAACCCATGCTCATATCATCCGCCCGACCTGCGGGCGGACCGTTGAGTGACTGCCATTCTGCCGCAATAACAAAAAGCGGCAGGAGCATGATTACTGCTAATAGTCTACGCATGACAACCTCCTATTTTTCTTTTATGCACTTACTTGATTTTTATTACCTTCTTGACCACGCATCCCTCGCCTGCCCGCACTGCAACAAAATAAACCCCGCAGGGCAGGTCTCTCGTGTCTATCGTACACGGCTTTGATTCATATTTTATTCTGTTGCTAACTACCTCCTTTCCGCTCACATCAAATAATCTTATTGACATGTCCTCAATCCTGAATCGTGTATCCTGTATCCTGCATCCAATCTTTAGCTCTTGACTGAACGGATTCGGGTACACCTCCACTTTTATCCTCGAAGGTACAGATACTTGCCCTACTTCACTGACTCCCCACGAAAGGTCTTTGCGCTTGTAGTACAGCATCCAAGGCTGGTTATTACCATAATCGCGCAAATCGGACCAGAAAAGATGCAAATAACCACCGCTGCAGGCAAGCGAAGGACCGATGGATTTGTAAAGCGCATCGGTCAGTCTTACCTCAGACCCCCAACTCTGCCCCAAATCACTACTCATCCGATAATATATCTCAAAATTGTTGTCAAAACCATTACGGTCATCCTCCCAGACTAGATGCAAATTATTCCCTTCCGCAAGAATATCCGATGCCACGGCCCGATGCAGAACGGTCAAGGAGTCAATCGGTTCCCAGGTATTGCCTGAATCTCTGCTTGCCCGATAGAAAATATCACCAGTCCAGGCATAGGGGGAATACTTATAGTCATACCAGGTGATATGAATACCAGAACTATCATCCGTATCCATTGCTGGCATTTGAGAACCGCTCGCAATACCTTCAGAAACAAGCTGGCTATCAAACCAAGTCTCACCATGATCAAAACTGCGGACATTATAAATTTCTGGAGTGTATTCATAGGAAACGACAATATCCGACGCATTGTTTAATATGCTTCTTAAAGTTGGTGAATCATGTGCCGGCGTGATTGTTTGAATTGGTTCCCAATTATTGCCGCCATTGTAGCTTTTTGTAAATCGCAAGACGCCCAATGAACCTATTGTTCCTGCAATATAAACTGTATCCCCAATTGCTTGAATTGATGAATAACCCATACCTGGAATTATTGAGTCTATATCACGCCAGGTAGAACCACCATCAGTACTTCGCTTGTAAAGTAAGCCAAAATCATCTTCAAACCATATGACATGAATGAGATTTCCGGAAACTGCAATCTGAGGTAATGCAGAAACCTGCGTATCCTCCACACTCAACAACACATCCGGTCCCCAGGTCTCGCCTGCATCCGTGCTGCGCTTGTAAAAAACTTCGTCGTGCATAACTGATAAGCTATCCACGAAATTCTTCCACCAGACCAAGTGAATTGTGTCACCGCAGCAAGCCGCCCTTGGGTCTGCATTATAGGCATAATCAAAAGTCAACCTCGTATCCGGTCCCCAGCCGACTTGGGAATATAAGTAAGAAGTAGGAAGAAAGAAGTAAGAAGTTAAAAGAATAAAATAAAACTTGCTGGTTTTTTTCATTACTGCCTCTACATTATTATAATACTCATGCCGTTGATGTCAAGGGTTTAAACGTTAAAGCGCTACTTGTCAACCGGAATAAAATCGGATACAATTGGTATAATTAGCAGGAACCAACAATGATGCCCATCGAGAGACAAAAAGTCACCACCTGGTGTGCATCCGTAATAATGATATGCATGATCCCTTCGCTCTCCTGCAGCGCCGGGCCGGATGACCTTTCCAGGCTGGACTGGCAGTCCTACCAGAACACCATCTGTCTAAACATTTTCCACGGCGAGATCGTGCTGCCGGCACTGGGACACGGGCATATCTGCGGACACCCGACGCCCAACTGCAACCAGGCGTACTGCGGCGCCTGCGCTGCCGAAAAAGGCGCTTGCGAAGTGTGCGGCAAGAAAAACACCTGGCTTAAGAACACGGATCCCGCGACCGAAGCCTCACTGCTTCTGGCAATGCTGAAATATTCCAAGGATACCGAGGCGAGGCGCGTCGCCATTTACGCGCTCGGGCAGATAAATAATGAAGACGCGGTCAAAAAGGTCATGGCCTATGCCGGCGACCGTAACCTGTGGATGCAGATCGCCCTATTCCTCGGCGAAATAAAAGACGATAAATACGCGGGCTTTCTACAGACCATCCTGCACAGCGCCCGCGACGACTATTTTGGCGACGAAAACCGCGATATCGAGAAAGAATACTACATCGCTCAGTCTGCCCAGGCCGCGGCAAACAGCCTTGCCAGGATCGGTACCGGCAAAGCAAAAAGGATCCTTATCAATGCTGCGCTTCATGGCCGGCTCTGGGAAAGATGCTACGCGATCACCGCGCTGGGGGAGTTCCGGGACGATGACGTCCGGAACGCGCTCCATAAGTGCCTGCGCGAGTTCTTCGCTGAAAACAGCGACTGGAAATGGATCCCGGGCAGGGACCTGATCGGCGCGGCTCTTGGTTCCCTGGCCAAGAACGGCAACAAGGAAACGGCCTTGCTCGTATTGGGTTATATTATCGATCCCGGTTGTGACTTCCTGTATGAAGATCTAAGGCAATGTCTTTCCAGCGCAGGCAAGTCCGCGGTCCCCGAGATCATCCGCTCAACGCAGGCTAACCTGCGGAATATACCCGTGGATTACGCCAACCAGATCCTCATTGAATCCTTAGGCGCGATCGGCGATACTGCGGCAGTAGATTTTTTTATCACCCTGCTCGATACCACCTATGCAGACGAGTATCTTGAGCGGGATATCAAGAACAAGGTCCTTGAGAGTATCGGTAAGGTCAAAGGGCACAAGGCATTTGACGCTGTCGTCAGGGAACTAATGCAGGGCCGGGATGAATGGACGCGACAGGTCGCGGCTCAGGCCCTTGGGCAGCTCGGCGGCAGGCTGGCCTTTGACGCGCTGGTCGATAAGCTCAAAGCGGCCGATGGCGGGTACGTTACTCAGGAATGCCTGAACAGCCTGAACGCTATCGCCTTTAAGGAGTTAAAGAACGACAGTCTCAAGCTCGTAGCCGTAAAATGGACCGCGCTCAAGAACAGCTCTGATGCCGCCTTTCAGCTCATGCAGGAACCAATGAACAATGGCGAAACCTGGGCGGTCGAGTATTACTTTGAGATCATAAATAAGGTATCGGTAAAATATAACTTGTCGTATATCGTGCAACTCCTTGATTGCCGTGACAAAAAGGTCTTTGACCGGACGATCGCGTTCTTAAAAAAGCTGACCAAACTCAACATTACGGTCAGGTTCACGGATCCGGTGGGCGTAAAAAATACTTACAAAAATAAAGTCTGGGAATGGTTCCAGGATAATTATAACACCTTGAATTAATCCGAACGATATCGAATGGCGCGAATTTGCTAATTAATGGATATTCGCCTTATTAGTTATCATTCGCAATATTCGCATTCACATCATCAGATGAGGAATTTAAAAATCAGCATCACGACTAAAGCCAGGATCAAAAAGATCAGGAAATAAAGCGCGATATCGACTTTTTTCTTTTTCTTTTTCACCTTTTTTATTATCGTCGTCGATTCCCGCTCCTGATCAATGCCGGAAATAAGTTCCTGAAGGTCGGCTTCGACCGACGCCTGATGCTTCCAACCGAGATAACGTTTTAGATCTTTCAGCATTTCTTCTGCGGTCTTATACCGTCGCCGGGCACTGCGCTTCATGGCCCGGTTGACGATGCGGCTAAGCCGCGCGCTGTGATGGGGATCCAGCCAGAACGGTGACCGGTAGTTGCCCCGGCAGATCTTGGCGATAATACCCTGGCTTTTGTCACCGGTAAAGGGTTTTTTAGCGGTCAGCATTTCGTACAGCACGATACCCATCGAATAGACATCGGACTGGAACGAAACCTTCGCGCCCGAAGCTTGTTCCGGCGACATGTAGAACGGCGTGCCGATGATCATACCCGGGGTCGTTAGGTCGGGCGCGTCGACATCGCGAGCCACGCCGAAATCGGTGAGCTTTACCGCGCCGTCCCTGGAGATCAGCACGTTCTTGGGCTTGATGTCACGGTGGATGATATTGTTGCGGTGGGCGCAGGCCAGGGCCTGGCAGATCTCGTGCGCGATCGCAGCCGCCGTGTCCGGGTGCATAGGCGACGCCCGCTTTATGACCTCGTCGAGATCGACACCCTCGACATATTCCATCACGAGATAGTTAGCGCCGCCTTCCTTGAAATAATCATAGATCTCCACGATGTTCTGGTGGTGAAGGTTCGCACACAAGATTGCTTCGCGTTTGAACCGTGCCTGGGCGTCCGAGCTCAAACCCCTGCTCATCTCCTTGAGCACGACCGTCCGGTTAAGGGAAGGCTGGAGCGCCGTGTAGACGTGCCCCATACCGCCTTTGCCGATCGCTTTCAGGACCTTGTACGCGCCGATCGTCTCTTTAGCCATGGTATTTCACGACACGGTTGCGACCGCCGGATTTCGCCTGGTACAGGGCCTGATCGGCTAAGCGCAGCAGATCGTCGCACTTCTGGCAGTGCTCGGGAAACGTCGCGATCCCGGCGCTGATCGTGATCGGGAACCTTAGCATGCCGGGAGTTGCCCGTTCGACCAGGTTGCGCAGCGATTCTGCCGCGGCCCAGGCATTGCCCGAGGACATCCCGAAGCAAAGGGCAACGAATTCCTCTCCCCCGTACCGGGCGACCATATCTTCCTTGCGCAGCGCCGTGCGGATCAACTGCGCGACCGCTTTCAAAGCCTCGTCTCCCTGGGCGTGACCGTACGTGTCGTTCACTTTTTTGAAATGATCGATATCGATGAAAATAAGGGATAATGGCTTCTTGGCCAGGCGGGCCTGGTCGAACCATTCATTTATGGTCCGGTCGAACAAGGCGCGGTTGTCAAGACTGGTCAGCCGGTCCTGGTGCGCCAGACGCTTGTATTTATCCCGGCTTTTGGTCAGCCGCTTTTGGAACCTGGAAAATTCCCGCGCTACTTCACGGCTCTGGATCTTCTGCTCCAGGGATTGTGCGTGGTCGGCCAGGCTTTGGGTTTCCGTGCCCGGTGTTTCCACCTGTGTCTGGTCAGTGATCCCCTGAATGCCCTCGCCGTCGTCGTATACGACCGTGCATTCGCCGATCGCGATCTCGTCTCCATGCTTCAGCACGGCGGTTTTGACCGTCTTGCCGTTGACGCGCGTGCCGTTGGCGCTGCCGATATCTTCGATCATGCAATGCTCCAGCGTGCACGTGATCCGCGCATGGCTTCGGGAAACGGATTTGCCGTCAAGAATGATGTCATTGGTGTGGGAACGTCCGATCGAATATTTTTTTTCCGCGAGACTGATGGATCTCAGCATAATGCGCCCGTCGACAAGATGGAGCGATCTGGTTTTCGCCCTCATGCCGACATTATAAATCGTAACATCGCCGTGTCAAGGGTCAGCCCGGCATGTTTGTTTATCCGGGACCGATCGTAAAAAAACGGGGGGTCGCGGTGCGACCCCCCGTAAATTGCGCTGCAGCGAACGTCTATTTGACGACGATGATCCGCGCCGCATGGGATTCTGACTGCGAACTAACCCGCAGCCAGTACACTCCGGCCGGGATGTCGGCGGTGTTCCACTGGAACTCATAGACGCCGGGCGTTCTGGTGCCGTCGGCAATGCGCTCAATCATCCTGCCGTCCGCGGAATAGACCGCAGACTTGACCGTGCAGGTTGTCGTGACCGCGAAAACGAACGAAGCGTTCGTTCTAACCACATTGGGGCAGACCGCCAGATCCCTGATCAGGAACTGGTTCACGCCCTCCTGGACGCCGACGATCGTGGAATTTTCGTACAATTCCACAAAACCGTCGTAGCCGCTGATCAGCAGATCCTTATCACCGTCACCGCGCCAGTCGACAAAGTAGATCCGCGATCCATAATAAGCATCGACAGGCAAGCCGTCGATCTGTTTGAGGGTATCGTATGCCGCATTGAACACGGGAGCGGCGTTCGTGCCGACATTCCGGTAGAAAAACACCAGACCATCGCCCTGACCGATAAGCAGATCTTTCTTTGAGTCGTTGTCAAGGTCGACTATCCTGGGCGTCACGCGGTACTGGTATATCTGGCTGCCACCGGCAGAGATGCAGGTATATGTCGTGAAGACCGGGCTTGCGTTCGTGCCGGTGTTAAGATAGACCCTGATGTTCCCGGTATTAGGCGCAACGGGGCTTTCCTCGCCGGTGATCAGGTCTTTCCTGCCGTCCTCGTTCCAGTCGTTAATCTCGGGGTTGGAATTGTAGTTCACCATGATGTTGACGCCGCTGGCCTGTAAAGTGTCTGCCAGATGCAGCCCGGCGCGAGCGGTTTCGACATACAGCATAATGTAGCCGTTGCGGTCGCCGGTCAGTATGTCACGCAACCCGTCCTGATTCCAATCGCAAACTGCGATTGCTGAACCCTGGCATCAGCTCGCGTAGACGGTTATCGGCGTGCCGTCGGCGTATAAATAGGAATATCCGTTGAACGAAGGGTTGTTATTGGTCCCGTAGTTCTTGAAAAATGAGATATTGCCTGACGAGAACTGGCCGCATACCAGGTCCTTTTTGCCGTCGCTGTCCCAGTCGTACACGAATGGCGAGCCATACCATGATACATCGATGTTCACGCCGCCGCTCTTCAAGGTCTCAGGCGCAAAAAACACGGGCGCGGCATTCACCGCGCATAGAATGGAGCATACTACTAACATATACTTCACCATCGAACCTCCTTCCTTTTTATTATAAAATCGTTTTATCCTAATGTATTATTATAATAACAATTCATCGTTTGTCAAGGGTTTAAGTCTACAAGAACATGCATTAAATATTTTTTGTCTAACCGCACTCTTTCAAAGACGGATTGGCTTTGCCGCCCTTGCCGTGCCCGCCTTTTTGCTTATAATTCACCACCTATGCTCGGACTTGTTCTTGGCGGCGGCGGCGCGAAGGGATACGCCCATATAGGCGTGCTGAAAGTCCTTGAGGAACTAAAGGTAAAGCCGGATATCATTGTCGGCGCCAGTATGGGTTCCCTGGTCGGCGGTTTTTACGCCGCCGGGTACTCAGTTGCGCAGATCGAACAGCTTGCCCTGCAAATCGACAAAAAAAAGAAAAGGTGGCTTTTCCCCCTGCATCTGTCAAAAAAGGGATTGATCGACGGCAAACGCGTTGTTCAGTACTTAACCCCGTATCTTGGCGATAAAAGGATCGAAGACCTGCCTGTACGCTATGCCGCGACCGCGGTCGATATCGAGTCGCGGGAGGAGGTGGTCATCGACCATGGCGGGCTCATCCCGGCGATCCGGGCATCGATCTCCATCCCGGTCGCGTTCATGCCGCACCAGTACGCGGGCCGGGTCCTGATCGACGGTGGTTTCCCCAACCCCGTGCCGGTGTCGGTTGCCTGCAGGATGGGCGCGGACAGGATCGTCGGTGTGAACGTGCTGACCACATCGGCATACCCCCAGGTGTTTTTAACGTCTAAGATCCCCACTGGCAAGACTTACCGCATGAAAAAGATCCTGGATACGACCATGGACATCATATCGTCGCGCCTGATTGACTTTGAAATGAGCAAAGCCGTCGACACGCTTCTGATCAACGTTAACACCGAGGGTATCGATATCAGCCATTTTGAAAAAGCCAGACCCGCGATCGAACGCGGGTATGATGAAGCGCGCCGGCGCATGAATGACATTCAAAAATTTCTTAAGCCCACGTAATACCTAATTTCTCGGAATATTTCCTCTTTGCGGCGGTATTATATCATAGCAACCAAGCAAGGAGGAAACATGATACGCACAATATTACTGACGGCATTAAGCATAGTATGCACCGTACTCTCGCCAAAACCGGCGTTCACCGCGCCGCAGACCGAGACCGGCGAGGACAGCCTGTCGCCTTATTTCCTGGTCGAAGGCGATCCCAAGGTCGAGCGCTTTCCGCTCCTTAAGAACACGGTCCAGGTCAATATCGCCGGCGTCATTGCCGAGGTCGAACTGACCCAGGTCTACAAGAATGACGGCAAAAAGACGATCGAGGCCGTCTACGTATTCCCGCTCGGCACCAAATCCGCCATTCACGCGATGACGATGAAGATCGGCGACCGTACTATCGAGGCGAAGATCGAGGAAACGTTCAAGGCGCAAAAGATCTACGAGGACGCTAAAAATAACGGTCAGGTCGCTTCGCTCCTGGAACAGAAGCGGCCGAACGTGTTCCAGATGAAGGTCGCCAACATCATGCCCGGTGAGGTCATCGAGGTCGTGGTCAAGTATACGGAGATCCTCGTTCCCGAAGACGGTATTTATAGTTTCATATTCCCGACCGTGGTCGGTCCGCGCTATACGGGCGAGTCGGATGCGACCGATATCAAAACCAAGGACAACTGGCTGGTATCACCGTACCTGCATGAAGGCACGATGGCGCCTTATGAATTCGACATCAAGGTCAACATCAGCTCGGGCATCCCTCTTTCCAAAGTCTGGGTGACATCGCACAAGGTCGCGGTCAAAAAGTCCGGCGACCGCAAGGCGGCGATCACGCTTGCTCCGTCTGAAAAAAACGGCGGCAACCGGGATTTCATCGTAAGATATAACTTAAAGGGTAACGCGATCCAGACCGGCCTCATGCTTTACCCGGGCGATGACGAAAAATATTTCCTGCTCATGCTTGAACCGCCTGAGCAGGTCAACATCGATATGGTCCCGTCCCGTGAATATGTCTTCATCATCGATGTCTCCGGATCCATGTACGGATTTCCGCTGGAAGTCAGCAAAGCTTTGATAAAGAATATCATCGGGGGATTGCGACCCAAGGATTACTTCAACATCCTGTTCTTCGCGGGCGGCTCAGATGTCCTGTCCGAGGTCCCGCTGGCAGCGAACGAAGCCAACAAGAAAAAAGCCATTGATATGGTGATGTCCCAGAGCGGCGGCGGCGGTACCGAGATCCTGGACGCTTTCCAAAGAGCCCTCGCGCTTGAGAAGAAGCCGGGCTTGTCGCGCATCATCATCACGGCGACGGACGGCTATGTCTCGGTTGAGAAAGAAGTGTTCAATATCATCCGCGACAACCTTAAGGCGGCCAATTTCTTCGCCTTTGGCATTGGTACCGGCGTTAACCGCTATCTCATCGAGGGCATCGCGCGGACCGGGATGGGCGAGCCTTTTGTGGTGATAAATGAGGAAGAGGCCGAACAGACCGCCGCGAAATTCACTGATTACATCAAGCACCCCCTGCTGACCGACATCGAGGTTTCCTTCAAGGGATTCGACGCTTACGACGTGGAACCGCTCTCGTTGCCTGACCTGTTCGCGCGCCGACCCCTTGTCCTGTTCGGCAAATACAAGACCGCCTGGGGCAGCATCCGGGTCTCGGGTAAGACGGTCAAAGGCGATTACGTGAAAAAGATCAATGTCACGCCGTTCCTCGAGGACAAACAGAATACCGCGCTGGAATATATCTGGGCGCGCGAGAAGATCGCGCGGCTCGCCGACTACGGTCAAATGGGCGGAGATGTCAAGGAAGAGGTCACGAAGCTCGGCCTGAAACATCACCTCATGACCGAGTATACGTCGTTTGTCGCGGTCGACAAGATCATCCGCAAGACCGGTGAAGTGGTCACGGTCAAACAGCCTTTGCCCCTTCCGCAGGGCGTTTCAGATTACGCGGTGGGCGGGGCGGCCGGCCAGAGTTTGGGCATGGCTTCCAGTCCTTGCCTGGAACGCAGCGTCGATGGATCCGGTCACGACAAGAAAGCGATCGAACCCCAGCTCTACCTGACCGGGGGCGCAGTTCCAGCCGGGATCTCACTGGACGACGTTGAGAACGCCATCATGGCGCAGATCAAGAGTGATCTGGAAAAGCTGTTCAAAGAATGGAAACTGGAAAAAGCCGTGCTTACGCTCACGGTTAAGAACGGCAAAGTGATGTCGCTGCAGGTGAAAGACAAAAAGGGCGCGACGTGTAATCAGGTAAAATTAGAAACGCTGTTTAAAAAACTCCAGCTCAAGCCCGATTGTACCGGTACGGTCGAGATCAATCTGGAATACAGCTGATCAAAGCCACGCCCGAGTCATAATGTATTTTGGAAAGCCCCGCATTTTTAAGCGGGGCTTTCCTTATCTTGAATTAAAAAGCATGGAATTTCAGCAGATAACACCTTGACATTTTACCAAAAATGATTATAATACATAGATGCATAACAGAATAGAACAAGGAGGCTTTATGCAAAAACAAATTGTATGTCTATTCATACTTTTCTTGCTGGGCTTTGCCGCTAATGTGGCTGTAAAAGCAGAACAAACCAGCCGCACCGATATCGTTCCGGTCTACCCGGAACTCATCAATGAATCCGTTGAATGCATTCAGACAGGGATCTCCACTGTCCCGCCATGGATCCAACTCAACCCGCCATGGGATCCGAATATAACCATTCCTGATGTCTATAGCAGAAATGATCAGCTTATATCAATGGACATCGATGTGAATGGTCGTATCTACGTTGCTTACAATACCCCCTGGACCGGGACCGGCGCTGCAGTTCGTTATGGATGGGGTTTAGCTACATCGACCGATCAAGGCATTACCTGGGACAACCGGGTGTATCGCCTGTCAAATACTAACTATACAGTATTCAATCCGGAAATCTCAATAACTGACGATGGCAAGATCTGGCTCTGGGGAACTCTGCACCAGGCAGCCGGCGGGACCACATATCAAATGTGCACTGCCTTCATGCGTTCGAGGGCTACCTGTTATAATAATCCGGACAGCCTGTACGGCTTTAGTCTTTTTTCCGCTTTGCAATACCGGGTATACCCGGAATGCGTGACCTGGGGCAACGGAAATCAACTGGCGGTGATCCAGTACACGGTGGACCGGACCGGCACGAGCGACAGTGTCATGGTCATATTCTCGTATGATAGCACTGCATGGTATGCTTTCACGCTCCGGCCGGCGGGAACCTATCCAGGCATGACCTCGATCAGCCTCGATGTTGTGGGCACGGATACGATCCTGAACCACGCGATCGAATACATCGATTCAACCAACGGCGATTACGACGTTGTCTGCTATCTCGATACTTTGAACGGCTCAGGGAATTTCTACGGCTGGTCAACTGCCAATACCTATGACGACCGGTATCCTTCTATCTTTGCGGACCAGGGCGCAGTGTATATCGCGTTCCAGAGCGACGACGGTACCGGCAATCCGGAGATCATATTCACGTACTCACAGGATTACGGCCAGAACTGGGATATGGCTCTGCAGAATATCTCCAATGACGGCGCGCCTGATCTTTTCCCGCGCGTTAATGGATTCAGTTCTTCAGTGGGCTGCGCGTGGAATCACGGACTAAACACGACCTTTTTTGATTATTCAATAACCTATGGCATCCCCGGGACCTGGACCGGCGTGCCGGAGATCGTCACCGATAATGCCACGGCGGATTCCGGTTATCACTGCGTTTCACTGCTCTACACGGACGCGTACTATTATTGTGCCTGGGAAGACATCCGGAATTTTGCGACCGACAGTATTGACATCCTGACCTCGCGCCGGACTACCCCCATCGGCATAAAAGAAAATACAAAGGACAGAAAATTTGTCATGCTCAATGCGTGCCCCAATCCTTTCGCCCGCACCACGGCGATCACCTGCGGTAATACGGCCGGTCTCGGATCCCCGAAACTGGCGATCTACAACACGGCAGGCCGCCTGGTGAGGACATTGTCCGTGCCGTCCGGCAGGACCGCGGCTTGCATTACGTGGGATGGGCGCAATGATGAGGGCAAGGAAGCCAATGCGGGTGTTTATTTCTGCCGTTTCGAATCGAACGGCTCGGTCCGGACCGAAAAGCTGATCCGTCTGAAATAAAGACCGAACACCGCACAGCCGGGAATAAATCAAGAAGTCCCGCAGTGTTTATGCGGGACTTCGCTGTTTCTGCGATTACTATTATTGTACTTTTACGGTGATCTAAATTCCGGCGGTCAATGACCGGTACCGTACATATCGATAAGCTGCATCCTGGAATGAGCCAACCGCTGGTTGACGATCTGAACGAATCGCTTCATCAATTCATAACCAAGGTCGTGATTCTTTTCGCATTTTTTTCTCAGGCACTCGCCGTCCAGCGCGATCGCGCTGGCCGGCATAATGACTCGTGCCGTGGCGGTCCACCGGTACGGCGGAAATAACCACGACCAGCCGAGGACTTCGCCTTCACCCAGATGCTGAACCGTAATGCACATCTTCCCGTGGCCGCAGATCTCCAGCGCGACCGTGCCGCTGCGGATAATATAGAATCTCTTGGCCTTGGTGCCTTCATGGAACAGGTATTTACCCTTGCCAAACCGAACATTGACCGCGCAGCCTGCGATAAGCTTTAGAAAAGGCGGTTTTATCCCTTTAAAAAAAGGATGTTCTTTTAACAACGCTTCGATGGTTTTTATCATATTACTCCCTTCTATTGTATAGACAGTAATAATACAGAAAATTTTATTATGGTCAAGACTGACACGTCTTGACATAAAAAAAATGCAATGTATAATATGAATATACTTAAGGAGGTTTTATGAATAAACATACGGTTCTTTCTGTTATCCTGGCGTTCATCACTTTTTTCACCTTTACACCCGGTGCGCTTTTTGGTTACGATGACGCGACCACCGGTCTGACCACGCCGAACTTCAATGAAATGCGATCGGTAACACCGGATGATAACGCGCCGCTCGCGGGCCCCAGGCAACGCCATGTTATATGGGACACGACCCATGGCGTTTACCTCAATTACCAGCCGTTCGTGCGGTATTTAAATCTGGTGGCCATGCTCAATGACAGTGGTTTCACGATAGAGTGCTGCGGTACGGGTTTACATACGATCGATCTCACCCAGTACAGCATCATTGTGATAACCGTGGGCTGCAGCTGGAACAGCGCCTACACGCAGGAAGAAGTCGATTCGATCCTTAGTTACTACAATAACGGGCACCAGCGCATCCTCCTGACCGGCGATATGAATTTCTGCGAAGATACTTACCTCCCCCAAGCTGATAATATTGCTTTCACGTACAATGTTTTTGAATGGCTTGCGAGCCGCGGCGGGATCCTGATCATGGGTGACAATCCAGGCTGCCCCAATGCCAACATCAACCCCGTTGCCAACGCGTTCAGCATGACCGCGGGCACCGCGGCGTTGAGCCCCTCAGACCTGTATTTCTCGAACTTTACCGCCCACACGCTCTTTGACGGCATCACGCAGATCTATTACCGGGCAGCGGGGCAGGTCGCCGCCATCTCGCCGGCAGCGGCGATCGCCTGGACCGCAAACAATGAGCCGACGATCGCGCTCCTTGACCAGATGGTGGACATCGATGACCAGGCCGGTCAGAGTGCTCGACTGCCCGGGATCCAGGTCGCGCCAAATCCCTTTACCAGACAGACCGCGGTCCTGACTAATATTCCTGATGCGGGAGACATCAGGGTCTATGACGCAAGCGGCAAGATCGTTGAGACCGTACGCGGCAATGTTATCGGAAAAAACCTGATGCCGGGCTTGTATTTCCTGATGGTTCAGGGGTATGAACCGGTTAAACTCTTGAAACTACAATAAGGTTATTTTTCTAAGATAATGATCTTACCCGTGACTTCCTGATTGTCGATCCGGAGCGTCACAAAATATACGCCGGCAGGAACCGGACGGCCACTGTCGTCCGAACCAGACCAGACCACATGGTTAAATGGTTGAATGGTTAAATGGTTAAACAGTTTCACCAATCTGCCATCCGCGCTGAAGATCTTCATGTAGGGCAAACCTTCTGGTTTGCTTGGTCCAGCAAGCCCTACATTGTTTTTTAATACCGCATCATGGATCGTGAATCGGATATCGGTCCCGGTTCGACACGGATTTGGCGTTATCGCAAGCTTCAGCAAAGATGCAGGCTTCTCACCAGCGAGATCTTTAATGCCCACGATGTCCATGGTCCGCTCATTTGTATTTACTACTGTGTTGCCGTTGGACCCGACAACGACGTATATCCGGCCGGTCACGACGCCGCCGGTCGTGCCGTCCCTTGTCTGCTGGATCGAAGTCTCCGAACTCCAGGTGTTGGCGACCGGGTCATAGACCTGCACAAAACTCAACGACGAGCTGCCGTCGCTGGTGCCGCCGATCACGTAGATCTTACCGGCGGCGCTAATGGCATTAGCGCCCCATCGGGCCGTAAAACCGGAACTATTCCTGATTCGCCAGGAATTGGTCGCTGGATTGTATTCCTCGACCGCGCCCGACGCCACCGGGCTCACGATATCAAGACAGCCGCCGAATACGTATATGCAGGAATCACCGGTCTCGTTCACGGCGACCGCGCAGCACGCATCGGTCCTTGCGGTTGGCATCGCCGTGTAACCAGTGGTCCAGGTATTCGCTTCCGGCGCATACCGTTCCACGATGTCATAAACATAGGGATCAACGCCGTCGAAATAGTCGCCGCCGATCGCGTAGATCATGTTGCCGACGCATGCCGCCCTGACGCCTTCGCGCATTGTCGGCATGTCGGCCTGCGAAACCCAGGTATTGGTGGAAGGCGTAAATTCATCAAGGTCCGCGTAATAAATAAAGGCACTCCCGTAACCGCCCATAACGTAGATCCTTCTAACCCCTGAGCGTGAAGCGCTGCATCCGCCAAAATCATACCTTACCGGCAAGGGCATCTGGGTCCTCGTGGCCCATGCGTCGGTCAAGCAGTCGTACTCGTAGTTAGTCCTGGTTTGACTAATGCTCGATTGACCGCCGATGACATAAATGCAGGAATCACCGGCGCTGTTGACGGCCACGACCGTACCGATAGCCGGGTAAGTCCGGGCCTGCGTCGCAGCAGTCCTGTACTCCCATATGATCGGCCCCAGCAAGAACATTAAAAGAACCATGCAGCCTCCTCGCAGACATATTTCCGCCAAAATTTCTATATTTAAGTCTCTGTCTTTAATATTATAAATCTAAATCGTTAAATGTCAATGCCTGATATACATAACCGGTGGTCCGGAGCCGCCGCATTGACAAGTCGGGTGATTTGTGGATAATGAATGAACCCCTATGTTCTGGCACGATGAAGACGAATCCGTGGCGGACGACGAGCCGGCGAAACACAAACGCGACATCAGGCTCTTAAAACAGCTTTTCCCTTTTTTCCGTCCCTATATGAAAAAAATCACCATCGCCGCATTGCTGCTGCTGGTCTCGACGGTGCTGACCCTTGCCGGTCCGGTGATGATAAAATACGTCATTGACCGGGTCCTGCCCAACAAGGACCTGCGCGGCCTGATCTTCATATCGGTATTATATCTGCTGATCCAGGTCGTCGTCATTCTGGTCCGCTTTTTCCAGCAGTTCCAGATCTCGGTGATCGGCGAAAAAGGTATTGCCGACCTTAAGAACAAAGTGCTCGCGCACATCCTTCGACTACCAGTCTCTTTTTTCGACCAAAACCCGACGGGCCGGCTGATCACGCGCGTGGACGGCGACACGGAAACGTTGAAGAACCTCTTCTCGTCGACCGCCGTGGTCCTTGCCCAGGATGTCGCCCTGCTCGTCGGCATGTCGGTCATCATGATACTGACCAATGTCCACCTCTTCCTCATGATCCTCGTGCTCTTGCCGCTGTTCCTTTTCGCATTCTTGTGGTTCGGCCGCAGTGTCCGGCCGGTCTATATCGCTTTGAGAAAAAAGATCGCCGAGATCAACAGCTTCATCATGGAATGCCTGCGCGGTCTCAACGTCATTCAGATCTTTCTCCAGGAGGATAATTTCTTAAAGAAAATCGACCGCATGGGGCGGGACAAATTCAACCTTGAGCTCAAGTCGGAGGTGCTCTGGTACCGGGTCTGGTTCCTGGTCGACTTCGGTGAAGTGATCGGCATCCTGCTCGTCCTGGGGATCGGCGGTCTGTGGGCACTGAAAGGCATAGTTACGGTCGGCACGCTTTTCTTATTCATCAGCTACATCGCCCGGCTATTCGAGCCGCTGCGCGGCCTATCCGACCAGATCAATCTCATTGAACGGGCATTCGCATCGAGCGAACGCGTTTTTGGCATCCTCTCGATGCCTTCCGAAGAGGCGCCGCGGGGAGCAAAAAAGATCGGCAGCCTGACGCGCGGCATCCGCTTTGAGCATGTCAATTTCGCCTATGAAAAAGACGACTGGGTGCTGACCGATCTGGACTTTTTCATAAAAAAGGGCGAGAAGATCGCGCTTGTCGGCGAGACGGGCGGCGGCAAGACATCGATCATTTCCCTGCTCCTCAAGATGTATCGTCCGCAAAGCGGCAGGATCATGTTCGATGATGCCGACATCGCGGATGCCGACAGCCACTCCCTGCGCTCGAGGGTCAGCCTCGTACCGCAGGACGTCATATTGTTCCCCGGCACGGTACTGGACAACCTGCGTCTGTTCAGGCCGGATGTCGACGAAGATAAAGTCCGTGCCTGCGCGCAGACCGCGAACATCCACCAGCGGATCCTGTCATTGCCGGAAGGCTACAAAACCAATATCATCGAGCAGGGGATCAACCTCTCGTTCGGCGAGCGGCAGCTGATCTCCATTACCCGCGCCCTGGTCTTCGATCCCGATATCGTGATCCTCGATGAAGCGACTTCGGCCGTGGATCCGCAGAGCGAGCGAATGGTCCAGGCGGGGATGAAGGAACTGTTCAAGGACCGCACCGCGATCATCGTTGCGCACCGGCTGACGACGACCAGGCTGGCAGACCGCGTTCTCGTCATTCACAATGGCAGACTTGTTGAGGAAGGCGGGCATGAAGAACTGGTAAAGCGCAAGGGTTTCTACCGTAACCTCTACCTGCTGCAGTACCTTCAGAGTACGCTGTGAGATAAAAAAATGAAGACCGTCATCGAATTCTGGAAACAAAGACCCCTGAGGTTCGTGTCCCTGATATTGTACACCGCGGTGGCCACGTTCCTGGCGCTTGTTTATCCTTATATACTCAAGGATATCATAGACGGCATAACCGCCCGCTTCACGACTGCCCAGTTAATGCGGTCCATAATGCTGCTGGCCGGCATCGGCATCGTGCGTTCGGTCATCGGCGTCACCCTTCCCTATCTGCGCGGTCGGACCAATGAGATCTTCAACCTGAAGGAAAGGAACAGTATTTTCAGGCGGCTCCTCAAGCAGGGACACACCTTTACCAACACATTCCCGGCCGGTGACGTGCTGGAGCGCATTGATTCCGACCTGGGCGAACTGGCCTGGTTCGCTTGTTCCGGGGTATTCAGGCCGATCGAAGGCCTGATGATCCTGCTTTTCGCGGTCTTCTTTCTGGCACGCATCAACTGGATATTGACCATCTTCGCGGTCATTCCGATGACGGTGACCGTTTTCGCTTTTCTGAAGCTCAGCCCCCGTATTTATAAATATTTCATGAGCTGGCGGGAACTGATATCCCGGGCGCACAATGTTCTGCAATCGTATTTCAGCGGCATCCGGATCATAAAAGCTTATAATATGGAAGACCAGAGCGGCCGGGATTTCGCCGGGGTCCTTAATGAACGCGTCGGGGCCGCGACCAAAGCCCTGCGGGTCGAGATCATGACGCACAGTCTTTTTTCATCCTTCGAAGAGATCGGGATCGCCTTCGTGCTCGTTTTTGGCGGCATTTTCATCCTCAACAAGACCCTCACGATCGGCGAATTCGTGGCTTTCAATGCCTATGTTCTCCTGCTCCTGCGGCCCATGATCGATATCGGCAATTTCTTTGTCCGCAAAAAACGCGCTGAGGTGCAGATCAAAAGGATCGAAGAGATCAAAAACTTCGCGCCGGCGGTTCTGGATGAAGGCGCCATCGAAATGACCGGCGACAAAGATCACGGCATAACCGGGCGCGGTATCGGTTTCCGTTACGGCACGACCGGTCCGGATATACTGAAAAACGTGGACCATGTCCTTCCTCAGGGGAAAAGGATCGGCATCGCCGGAACAGTCGGCTCCGGCAAGACAACCCTGCTCAAGCTGATCATGAGGATCGCCGACGCGACCCAGGGCCGGATCACCGCCGGTGGCCATCAGATCGGCGATCTCACGCTGCCCAGTTACCGTTCGCTTTATGCCTACGTTCCCCAGGAACCTTCATTATTTTCCGATACGCTTTACAATAATATCACGTTCGGCCGCGACATCGACGCCGACAAATTGCAGGCCGCGATCGAAATGACCCAGCTTAAGGAATTCGTGAAAGGATGCCCGGCCGGCCTTGAAGAAACCGTGGGCGAACGGGGATTGAAGCTTTCCGGCGGTGAAAAACAGCGCGTGGCGATCGCGCGCGCGGTGCTCGCCGATCCCAGGATCCTGATCCTCGATGACGCGACTTCCAACCTGGATGCCGCGACCGAGCAGGAGCTGATCACGCAGCTGTCAACTAAGACATCAATGACCGTGGTCATAATATCCCACCGCCTCTCAGTGCTGTCGATCTGTGATTATATATACGTGCTGGATAAGGGCGCGGTCGCCGAGAGCGGCACGCACCGGGAGTTGATCAAGAACAGGGGCTTATACTGGAAACTCTACCAGTACCAGCTCGCTGAGGAAAAAGTCAGCAAAAAATAAGCGCCCAACTACAATTTTATGATCTTTGCCGCCAGATTGATATTGTTCACCCTCAAAATGACGAAATACACGCCCGGCGGGCACTTGTCCGCTTGCCAGCGATACTGATGATCACCGGCGTCAAGCAGCTGCGTGCCGAGAATTTCGGCCGCAACCCGGCCCGCAGCGTCGGTCACTGAGATCTTAACGACCGAGGCTTTGAGGATCGTGAAATTTATCCGGCCGTCATGGTTCAAGGGGTTCGGTTTGATGCTCAGACCGGTTTTGACTTCGGAAATTGGCCGGTGCTCTTCAACATTGACCATGCCGATATCGATCTTGTAGATCATGTTCACCGAACCACCGCTGGTTGACCAGAGATAACTGCCGCCATAATCAAGGCCCTGCTGGAACCGCCACCCGGGTACAACTCCCGGCGCGCTATAATAATTGAGGATCGCACCCGTGATCGTGTCGATCTCGTAGATACGTCCATAGCCCTGGTGTCCCACCCACAAATGACCGTCGGCAAACGCCAGCCCGCGGGGATCGCTGGGGTACGACCCGGGCGATGGGATCGAGCGGATCGTATCGCCGGTCGTGTTCATCTTATAAATGCGGCCTGATTCCTCGCCCACCCACAAAAAATTCCCGTCCCACGCCATGCCGTGGGCGTGGCCGGAAAAGCCCGGATCATAAGTAGCCAGGATAGCGCAGTTCGAAGTGTCGTATTTATATATCCTATATGTCTCCCAGTCCGATGCCCAGAGATAGGTACCGTCAAAAGCCATGTCCCGGTTGCCGTAGGTTGGCGTAAAGGTGTTGACAACGGCATGGGTTACCGGATCGATGCGCGCGAAATAACGCGACCAAGCCTCATCATTCCAGATATAATATCCGTCGCAGCCGAGCCCCATGGAGTATCCCATTGGCGAAGCGAACGAATCGACGACGACGAACAGCCGCGAACCGTCGGCCGGTTTTACCGCTGGTCCGCCGCTGGTTAGCACGCCGTCAAGAAAAGTCGCCTGTTCGCCTAGACTTAAACCTAAGAATAATGCGACTAAAAGAAAAAAAATTTTCATACCGCCTCCTTTGGAATATCATATTTTAACCATATATCATTAAATGTCAATAAAGTCCATGGAATCGATGGCAATTTGTTTTCAGCCAGTCATTCTCCCGCCAAATCACTCAGTGATGGTCTTTACGCCGAAGTACAGGGTGCCGGATTTTTTGCCGTGGCGGCTGACACTGAAGCCGCATTCATAGACGCCGTTTTCTTCTCTGAAGGCGCTTGTGTCACCAACGATTAGCCCCGTATTGTAGATCCGGCCCAGGTTTTCGGGGTCACTGGATGAAATTATCTTATTTTTCTTGCCGACGAAATGGGCATAAACCAACCCCGGCTCATTGACGGCGATAGTCTCGATTGTTTCCAGCAGTTTCCATTCTTCATTGTTGGCAACTGCGTCCTCCACGTAGGCCATATGGACGATGAGCTTGCCGATACACAGCAAACGGCCAGGTTGGATATCCTTTTCGCTCTGAATATCCGGGCTTTTGGCCGTGATCGCGCCGAAATAAAACGATCCGACCTTTTTCTCGCTCACTCGCAGATCAAAACCGCAATCATAAGTGCCGTTTTTTTCAACAACCGGGCTGGAATCATTCAGACCCTGCGCCGGATAGAATATCTCGCCCACGGACTGGGAATTGCTCGATGCGATTATCACGCCCTGCGCGTCGGCAAAGTGCGCGTAGTTTATTTCCAGCTCCTCATTGCGCATCGCTGTGATAATATCATGCAATAAGGCATCATCACGTGTTATCACCGCGTCCACAGTGCACGGTAAGCGGGTGACCAGATAGCCGATACCGGCAAGTTTCCCTTCCAGCGACCTTTTGCGCAGCGTCTCCTTTTGATTATAGCCCGGAAGTTTCAAATTATTCATGATTTTGTTACCGGGATTGCTGTTAATAATGAAATAAGCCACGGCGATCGCGATCATAAAGAAACCGGCGACACCCATGATCCACCACAATAAAGCCGGCTTTCTCTTTTCTTCCCATATGATCTCCATCGTATCTGCCGGCGTAATCGTTTCTGACGATCCGCCGCGTTCGGTATCGAATCCAGTTTTGTCATCGTTTTCGATTACGATCTTTTCGGGCATTTTTTTCGCCGCCGAGGACGTTTCGATGATCTGGAATACTCCCCGATAATTCTGCGGTCTTTGATCCGGGTCCTTGGCTATGCATTTCAGGATCATCGCGTCCCAGGCTTCGGGGATGCGCACGTTTATTTCCCGCGGTGGTCTGGGCGTTTCTTCCTCGTGCTTGCGCATAATCTCATAGTCCGTGTCCCCGTCAAAGGGGGCAGTACCGGTCAACGCTTCGTAGAGAGTGATGCCCAGGGAATAGATGTCGCTGCGCGCGTCCAGTGTTTTTCCGCGCACCTGTTCCGGCGACATGTACTTGGGCGTGCCGATGGCAACGCCGGTTCTCGTCAAACGCTGGTCCACGATGATCTTGGCGATGCCAAAATCTGCGATCTTGGCAACCCCCCGGTTCGTGAACATGATGTTCGAAGGTTTGATATCGCGGTGAATGATTCCCTGTTCATGGGCAAAATCCAGACCCGCGAGCACACCCTCCAGGATCGGCCTTAAATGCCAGGCATCCATAGCGCCGAAATGCCTTAGCTGTTCGGCCAGGGTGCGGATCTTCTGCCCGCTGACGCCGATCCCGTCGACATATTCCATGATGATGATGTACAAACCCCGCTCGATGATGAAATTATGGATGGTAACGATGTTCTTATGGCCGGTAAGCTGGGCCTGAGTCTGAGCTTCGCGCATGAAGCGTTCACAAAACTGAGGATCCGAGGTCAGGGCATGATTGAGGATTTTCAACGCCACCAGCTGGTTGATCAGCGTGTGGCGCGCTTTGTACACGGTCGCCATCCCGCCTTTGCCGATCATCTCAAGGATTTCATACTCGCGGATCCGGTCGCCGGGAGCCGGCGTGAACTCGCTGCCATTGGACGGGTTGTAGGATTTTACCGTCGGATCCGTATCGCCGGCATACATAACCCATTATATAAAAGGTCATTCCGCAAGTCAATACCAGCTGTTTTGAGTCTTATAAAGCGCGAATACAGGGAATTAAGAGGTCAGTCTAACTGATGTCCAGATCTTTCTGCAGGCTCAGCGCGCGGTTCAGATCCTCGGCAGTGATGTACCCAAGTTCGATCAGGATCCTGCCGATCGGTACCGGCGGTTTTTGAGCTATCTGAAGCTGACGCGCCTTGATCACATTCACGTAGTTGACGACATCAAGCGTTATTAAAACCTGGCCAAGGCGCTGGTTGAAAGGACGGTTCTTTTTGTGCATTGCCGGCTTGTCTGCCATCAATCCGATCCTGGCACCCGTACTGCCGGTATTGAAAAAATAAAATTCTCTAACGTGATGTTTGAGGTTAATGTTATCCTTGATGAGAATAACACCTTCATTGGTTAATCATAAATATAACCGGAATTCATTGTTTGTCAAGGGGTTTTATCACTGAGTCCTCGCCACTTTTTTTCTTGATTTTGCATGCCGTTTATGTAGAATGGGGACGTGCATGAAAGATCGCCGATTTATGTCTTAAGGATTTCCTCCCCCTTGATGGGGGATTCTTCAATCTTTTTCTCCTCCCCCTTGATGGGGGATTCTTCAATCTTTTTCTCCTCCCCCTTGATGGGGGATTCTTCAATCTTTTTCTCCTCCCCCTTGATGGGGGAGGATTAAGGTGGGGGTGATAATAAGTGACTTCAGGTTCATTGCGCTCATACTGTGCTCGGGGTTTAAGGAAAAACATGACTGATGCTGAGAGAAAGCTGTGGTATAAAATATGCGGGAAGCAATTGGGCGTAAAGTTTCGCCGGCAACAGCCGGTGGGCAGGTATATTGAGGATTTTGTCTGTTTTGAGAAAAGGATCATAATCGAGGTTGATGGCGGCCAGCATGATCAATGCGGTCCTGATACCAGGCGTGATGAATGGTTTATCAACCAGGGCTACCAAGTAATCCGGTTCTGGAACAACGATGTGCTGAAGAATATTGATGGTGTGGTAGAGAAAATCACATATCATATTTCACCCTCCCCTTTATCCCCTCCCCCTAACGGGACACCAGTCATTAAATATATTTTGTTCAAAGTTGCCATCGAGGGAGGGGGAATACCTTAGAATATCAACAGGAAAAATGGAGAGGGGTCAGGGTTTATCAGATCAGGCGCGGACTTATTCCTCTTTATGATGATGACGCTTTTTTGTCACCCGCCAGGGTGCCAGGATCGAAAAACACAGCCCGATGATGAAGCCGAGGTTGTACGGCCAGCCGGCGTTGTTTGCCTCGTAGATGCCGACCTTTTTGTCGAACAGGCTGATGACGAAAGTGATGATTATGATCAGCCCGTGCCACAGCCCGGCCCAGAAACCGGCCTTTTGACCGGGGTTGATATTCTGGTCCCACCGGTAATTCCCGGCCGCGCAATTCAAACAGAACGCGGCTACCACCAAGATCGTAAACAAAACAAACCATCTCCTACCATTAGACATCGTTAGCTCCTTTTTATTTTTTGTTACGCTGCTACTTTGTGTCCGGCGGTGCGCCGCTGGCAATGTCGGGCATCAAATTGATCTCGATCCTGCGGTTCCTGCTTCGCCCGGCAGGCGTCTTATTCGTCACCACCGGATGATATTCAGACATGCCGATGGCTTCCAGCCGCACCGGCTCCACGCCGACCTTATCCTGCAGAAAACGCACGACATTCGTTGCCCGCGCCGTTGAAAGTTCCCAGTTCGTGGGAAATTTCTCCTGCAGCGGCGACTTTATCGCCACGTTGTCGGTGTGGCCCTCGACGCGGATTATCTTGTTCTTCGTATTTTTCAATACCTTGCCCACACGTTCCAGTATTTTCAAGCCCGCCGGGGTGATGTCCGCTTCGCCGGACGGGAACAGGATCTTATCGACCATGCTGACCGACAGGCGGTCTGCAAGCCGGGTGATCTTTATCTGCCCGTCTTCGATTTCTTTTTTAAGGTTAGTCACAAGTTCATCGTGGGTGAATTTCAGCCGTTCGATCTCCTCTTCTTTCTCTTTTGAAATATCGACGATCTTTGCTGCGAGCGCGTTCGCGATATAGTTCTTTTCCTCTTCCAGGTTGTCGGCTCTGATAGTAAGGCTGTCGATCGCGTTGGACAATCCCCCAAGACGGTCCTGTGTTTTTTTATTGATGCTGTAAAAAACACCGGCGGCGCCGATCGCCAATAAAGCGATGACGCTTACAATGATAAGTACGACTTTCATGATCATCCTCCTTTCTGATATTAGGAATCGATCTTTATGTCACTGTATTTTAATCAAGATTTAAGACATTGTCAAGAACGCATCACTCACTGATGTTACAATAGGTAAGTGTTACTATTGGATGAGCTGAAGATATCCCTTTCTTCAACGCTGAACGAAACCCCGTCCACCGCCTGGAGCCCGTTGTAGTTCTTAGCCAGGTCTTCGACCTTGATCATCGCATTTATTTTAATACTTTTTTACACGGAAGTCAAGAAACAATGTAAAATACTATTGAATAAACCAGACCGGCTGAACCCAATTCTTGCCCCTTGATTTTTTTAAAAATTACCGTATTATTTAGTAGACAAGCGTGGTTAAAATGGTTAAAAAAATCAAGAAAACCGTAGCTCGCCGCAATTTGAGAACAAATAAAAATCTCTATAAACCATTACGGCAGGCTGTTGACCTGGATACCCTGGTCAACCAACTTCAGGACGAGCTCCGGCACAGCACGGCTTTGAACCGGGCGGTGTTCGAACACGCGCCGGTCGGTATTTCGGTCCGGCTCGGGACGGGCAAACTGCTTTCCGTCAACCGGGCCTGGAAGAAGATCTGGAGGCTGACCAACCGGCAAATCCAGAAGAACGAGCGCATAAGCCAACGCTGGACCGTAAAACAGCGTTATCCCTACCTCAGAAATTTATCCCCTCAGGTGCAGCAGATCTTCAGGCGGGGCGGCGAGCTTTTCCTGCCCGAGCTCAGGGTCTCTGATCCCCGGCCCGGCCTGCCCAAGTGGATCTCCCAGTATTACTACGCGATCCAGGACCGCCAGGGCCGCGTCGAGTTCATCGTCACCATGACCCAGGACATCACCGCCCAGAAAGAGGCGGCCGGCGCTCTGCGTGAAAGCGAGGAAAAATTCCGGACGATCGTCCATAACGTCAACATCGGCGTCTTCCGCACGACCGGCGACCTCAAGGGTCGCTACCTGCAGATAAACCCGGCCTTTGCCAAGATCTTCGGATATCCTTCGGTTAAAGACATGATGAAGACCCGCGTCGTTAACCTGTATCAGAAAACCCGCGACCGGCTGATTTTCATGCGGGAACTAAAATCTCTGGGTTATGTCCGGAACAAGGAACTGCTCCTGCGGAAGAAAGACCGCGCGCCGATCTGGGTTTCGGTCTACGCCAAAGCCCAGCACGACGAGAGCGGCAAGGTGAAATGGATCGACGGCGTGATCGTGGACATCACCGAGCGCAAGCAGATGGAAGAACAGCTGCGCGCCATTTCCCTGGTCGACGACCTGACCAATCTTTATAACCGGCGCGGGTTTCTGACCCTGGCCGAGCACCAGTTGAAGATCGCGAACCGGGCGAAAAAAGCCGTGTTCCTGCTTTTCATCGACCTGGATAACCTGAAGGACGTCAACGATAAGTTCGGCCATCCGATCGGCGACCGGGCTTTAGTCCAGACCACGCAGATCCTTAAAAAAACCTTCCGCGGGTCTGATATCATCGCGCGCATCGGCGGCGACGAGTTTGTGGTCCTGACCCTGGAAATATCAAACGCGAGCGCCCGAACCTTTTATACCCGCCTCCAGAAAAGCCTGGATTCCTTCAACCGGTATAACCGGCTGCCCTTCGCGCTGGCGCTGAGCATTGGCTGGGCGCGTTATGATCCGGCCCGGCCCCGGTCGATATACACCTTGCTGGCCCAGGCCGACCGGATGATGTACCGGCACAAACAAAGCAAGAAGATCAGCCCGGCAGAGTAGCACCAGAATATTAAAATATTTAGTCTTTCTAGTCTATTTAGTCTTTTTGGTTAAAATATGAACAAAAGATCGGTTATTCCGCAATTTAACATGTACGATGCGTTGACAGATGTTTATTGGTAGTTATAATTCACCAATTGCAGATACTGGATGTTGAGTGTTTTATGCCGGATGAATGAAAGAGCCATGAACCGCCAAACTCTTCACACTAAAACGATCAGGGCGCTCACGGGCCGGGCCGAAGTATATCATATTATCGGGGTATTACAAAAATCAATGGCAGATTTTGAAAGAGTGATCAGGCTTTCACGCGATATCAATTACAAGCGAGATGCGTTGATCGGGCTAAGCGTTCTGCATGGTGAACTAGGCGATTATGACCAGGAATTATCATATGCGGACAAACTGATCAGGTTCACCAGGAAAATGGACCTGCTTTCAAAAGGTAAGGCTTTGACAGTAAAAGCGGGCGCTTTGCGCGATAAAGGCAATTATGAATTATCCTTAAAAACATCGCAGAGATCAATAAATTTGTACCGATCGGTGGGGAAAAGCGCAAAGCGCCGGAGCGAAGATCACCGGGGTATCCTGCAAAATATTTCGAACGCATACAATACCATGGGCATGGTCAACAACATCCAGGGCAGATACGATTCAGCCCTGGCAAATTTCAAAAAAAGACTGGAAATAGGCAAAAAGATCAATGATCAGATAGCCATTTCACAATCGCTGAACAATATCGGTCTTATCTATTGGCATAATTCAAAAATGGAAACTGCCGAAAACTGTTTTAAGAAAAGCCTTGGGATCGCCCAGAAGATAGGTTACAAAAACGCGGTTTCAGTAATTCTGGGGAATATTGGAATAATCAACAACGATCAGGAAAAGTATAATACTGCCCTTGAATATTTCTTAAAGGCAATAAAAATTGGCGAAGAGGTGGGGAATAAAGCCGGTACGGCCGCGCACCTGCTTAATGCCGGTCTTTGTTACGAGAATCTTTGCGATTTCAGCAATGCTTTTAAATATTACACTCTGAGTTTGGACATCTTCCAAAAGATCGGCAACAAACCCGGGACCGCTATGGCATTGCTCGATCTCGGCATGAACTATTGCGATCGGGGCGACTATAAAGCGGCACTTGAATACCTGAATAAGTCGGAGAAGATCGGGCTACACGCCGACCTCTTAGAGATCGTTATCCGATGCAGTACGATGAAAGCCAAGGTATTCAGGGGTCTTAAAGAGTATGCTAAAAGCATCAGACTGCTAAATAACAGCATTGGGTTAGCGGAAAAACACAAAATGTCAGACCTGAAGGTTCTGGCGCTTAAAGAGTACGTCAGAACAGCGATCGAAGAAAAAAGTAAAAAATACTTGCCGGGAATATCTGATTATATATCTCAACTGGAAAATATCTACAAAGACGCGGATACCGGTAAAGATAAAGGTATGTTACTTATTATTTTCATAAAATACGGTATCGCAAGAGAAAAATACAAAAAAGCGGAAAAAAAGCTTTTCGAATTATCCAATTTCGTTAAAAAACTGGACAACAGGGAATTTACGGCAGAAGCACTGTTTGTCCAAGCGCGGTTTAACAAGGCAACGGGAAAAGAATATGCCGATGAAATAAAGAAGGCCAAAGCGCTTGCGAAGGAACTCGGATTTGTATTTCTCTTGGATGAAATAAAAGGGTTTGAGTAAGCAGCTTGAAGATGAATATTATTGAAGCTTGTAATCTATAAGAATGTCGTCAAAATTTACCGTTGCGGCAATTCCTGATTCTCGACTTGACACCAACATACCGAAAAAACCGTCCGGAAAGACGCAGTTGATTGTCGAGATATGAAATATGAGCGCATCATCCAAGTAGATGTCCGTGGCGGCAGTATCGCAACGCATTTTCAAGGTATACCAGATATCCGACAGAAAAACCAGGTTGGTGTCGACTAATGTCGACTCAACGCAATCTTTAATAAAACCAATGCTCGCCGATTGAGAATCGATCTTTGTGAAATAATAGTTCTCGGTGTCCTGGTATCGGAAAACAATTCCGGTCTGCCACCGTGGACTGGATGAATTCAAAACTTTGAGTTTGAGTGCCATATCAACATATTCGGCTTTTGTTCTAAATATTGTCAGAGACGGGGCAGAATCATGACCGTCAATATCCAAGCCGCTGGTGACGTTGGGTACAGAATGCTCATTTGCCATTATTGGATCCTTGGAAACCCGCCATGAGCCATCTATTTTGCTGAAACCGTATGGCATTGCACCTTCCGTATCGTCTTCAAAATCAAAGGTAGTGAAATATAGTCGATACTCATCGAGGCAGGTTCCGGCCCAAAGGCTTTCAGGTGCGGTGCTCACCTCGGTAAAATGAGGTGCTGAGCCATGAATACGGTATACTCCCGGGTCGATATTATCAAAACAAAAATTGCCGGACCGATCGCTGGTATCACTTTTGACAACTTCATCATCATATTCATGAATCAGCTCCACGTTTACGCCAGCAATGTTACGACCATCAGGTTCACCGGCTTTGCCGATTATTTCTGCTTTATCAGGATTGAGAGGATCGTATTTATTATCGCGCGGTGCATTAATACAGCTCGTATATGCAAGACTACAGACAATACTTGATATAATCAAATTTTGGATGGCTTGCATGTTTAAAATTTTATCTTGTAACCGATCCGGACGCGTTTACTTTTGATGTCATCGAATTGATCGGTAATGCTGGTTTTGTTTACCGATAAGGCGTCATAAAAACCGTAAACGTAGATACCGGCAAATACCGTGGAACTCAATAGTGCTGCTTTGTACCAGCGATCGTAGGCATGGTAATAACTGTCCATCCGCGCTTGATCATCGTAACCTAAAGCAAGATAATCGTCGTGTCTGTCCTCCGCGATAAACCACAGTAATACTGAAGTGACCACAGTGGCAACTGAGCCCCCAAGCACGATACAGCCTTTTCTGGTTTCGCCCTTTGCCATCTGTCCCCAGCCCGGGATAAAACAAGAACACATCGCTCCTTCACGGGATATATCTTTTTTTACTTGCCAAACAAGCTCCATAATATCGGGCGAAACCATAGCCGTATCTAGTATCATCTTCGCATTCAAACTGAGCGCCGTTCTAAAATGTTCCCGTGCTGTCGGTATATTACCTAATGCTGCATAGCTCAGCGCCAGGTACTTATGCGCTTCGGGCTTTGCTGATTCATTGAGTTGCGGTAAAGTGTATTCGAGCGAATTAATCACTGCTCGATATTCACCTCCAGCATAATATACCGCTACCTGCTCAATGACTTTTTTAGACAGATCGTCATTAGTATTTTGCGCGATAGCGCTGGTGAAAAACACAAAAAGGTGAATGAAACTGAAATAGCAAAAATTCTTCATTGAAATCATTTTCAGGTTGTAGATCATGTTCTATGCGTCTTAATATATAGCCGGCATCGCGCCATTGTCAAGTCCTTTTTCCCGGCCTGTTTCGGTTTTTTTACCCCGAAAAAGTGACGAATCCGTGACCTGAAAAAATAAGGGGAGTGACCCAAAAAAAACCACTCTCCTGTTTTGCTTAAAGCATCACAAAATTCATATAGATTTTTACCTGACTTTAATTATTTTATTTGTCATCTTTCCATCAATTTCAACAAAATAGATACCGGATTTCATCTTGTCCGGCATCACTACCCGGCCGGTGATGTCAAAGATTCGGCAGATCTTGCCTTTGGGCAATCGCAGAGGCCCGGCAACGATGGTGGCCGTAACCGCTTCCCTGTTTATCGGTCGGGCAGTGATTTCTTCAACCGGTATTACTCCATCGAACAGTTCATTCCAGGAATACCACACTTTTCCCTGGGTATGAGCGCCGCGATAACAGCGCGCATAGCTGACACCGACGCAGGGCCAGTCCGGGTTTGAAACTACCAGATCGGGACGGAGCACCATGGAATGGTATGTACAATGGCTGGTGCCGGCATCATAATCAATCGCCACCGTATTGGCGATTCTCGATGTGCGCGGCGTATTTAAATGATAGTCGGCATTGAGCGAGTCGGCCAGCCTCTGGTATCGCCAACAACCCACCGGCGGGTACAGCAACCGGTCGTGATTGGTCACCGCGAGATTCCATGATGAGTTTATTACCGGCGGGATCGTATTGTGCTCAACGAAACGGAGCGTGTCCGCGAGGTGATTTATCTCAAGAATTGCAGCGGGTACTGGATGCGCCGCATCGTTAGGCGAATAGACATGAAGATCGTTGGAACGCACATGTTCGGAATGGACCTTCATCGAATCGATGTCAAAAATATCATTCACGCCATTGCCATCCGGATCAATCATCTCGACCCCGAACCGGCTGGACAGAAAATCGCCGAGCAGGGAGTTTGGCGGTATGGTGTCGGTATCGGGGTGATTGCCGGTATTTTGACACAGACCGACGCCATTGCGGTTGATACATGAAAAAGCACCGAAGATACCAGCCATGCTGACATTAAAGAAAGGTTGTTCATCCGGATCATCAGAGGTATAAGCAATTATTAAGGATATGTTACCCATGGTTGTGTACAGACCCACCCGCGCGTCCACGTTCCGGCCAATGATGAACCCGCCTTGTAGAGTATCATCGGCCGCGGTCGATTGTCCCCAGCCGGAAACACTTGAACATCCGAACTTGTCTTGACTGGTTGCCGCGGTCATGGCAAGGATGTCTTCACTGGTTATGTTTCTTCCCAATGCGGCATGATAGAGACTCACTCCCTTGGCGGCGAATGCATCGCATATCCCTTGAGCTTCATCCTGGAATTTCTGCGGTACATAATAGTACGCGCGGAAAGAAGGTAGAAATGAATTTTCCCACACCGCGGGTGTACAGGCATGGTAACTGGTGTACCCGATCCACCGGTGACTGAACGATGCCATTATTTCTTCGGCGAGATAGAACCCGTGGGCATAACCCATCTGGTAATGGCTGCCCCAGACCTGCAGATATTTTTGCGACGGCGGTCCCTTTGTTCTCAACCGGCCATTGCAGATATACGGCTGGGTGATTTTAGTCGGGAGCGTTATATCATCCAGACCAAACGCTTGGTGAAGCGGAATTTTTCTTGTTCTGAAAGCAATGTAGACGGGGACACCGGCATATGAACCCAGGGAAACAGAATATTGAGTCCATGAGGTACCGGTCACGTTGATGGTCTGGATAACACTTAATGAAGGCATCGATATTGGCGACGCGGTTGAGATCATAATATCCAGGCTGCAGCCTGCCGTGGTCGTTGATAGGCACCAAAAACCCAGCAACGTATCGCCTGCCTGGGGTAGAATACGAGGGGTGATGAGGTAATCCAGGTTTGTATGGTTAAGACCGGTGTAGGCAGTATCATAATAGCACGCGGCAACCTTTGTTCCCGTGTGCCCCTGGCCCGTAGCCCGGTACCAAACTGCGTCCAGAGCGTCTTCATTTACGATGATCCAGTCATCGGGCGGGAAATAATTCTGGGTTTCAAAACTCTCGGTCCAGGCGCAGCAAATCACCAGCGTCAATATAGCCATTTCGAACCCCCTGAATATATTACCGTATTATTACTGGATTCACCGCTCAAGTCAATCCCCATATCGGATTACGATATTACAATGCGGATTAGATCCCGATCGTCAATTTTCAATTGGTTTCCGGTTGGATCTTCCAATCCTTATAGATCAGAAGGTGTGACAAATCCGTGACACGAAAAAATTAGGGGAGCGACTAAAAATCACTCCCCTTCTTTTCCAACAAAATTTAATTTTACCTAACTTTAACCACCTTTTGCGATATTACCCCATCAATTTCAATGAAATAAATTCCTGGTCTTAACTCATTCGGCATGACTTGCCGGCCCGTGATGTCAAAAACCTTGCAGTTCTTCGCGTTCGGAAAATGTAATGGTCCGCTAAAGACTGTAGTTCCATGCCGATTTTTTTCAATAAAATTGTTTTTCTCTTCAACACCAAGATCTGGCGAAAGACTTATAACCATAAAATCAGCACTATAGTCATAGCCCCTGCTATATCCCGCGATATAGATATTACCATCACCTCCATAGACAATGGACTCTGTATTATCTTCATCATTCACTGAGCCATTATACTGGTATGTCCAGTTGGTGTCACCTGCAGTCGTTAGGCTAATCACCAAAAAATCTGTATACGTACCATTGTTATAACTATATCCAGCGGCATAAATGTTGCCGTCATTACCGTAGACAATCGAATGAGCTTCATCAATTGAACTACTCGGTCCATTATACCGGTAAACCCAGTTGGTGTCACCGGCAGTCGTTAGGCTGATCACTATAAAATCGTAGTTAGTGCCACTTCCACGACTATCACCTGCAGCATAAATGTTGCCATCTAAACCATAAACAATGGAACGCGCCTGGTCATCATCATGCCCTGGCCCATCATACCGGTAAACCCAGTTAGCATCACCGGCAGGTGTCAGGCTAATCACTAAAAAGTCCATGATAGTATCACTGCCTACACTACTTCCCGCAGTATAAATATTGCCATCCGCACCATAGACAATGGAATTGGCAATATCCTGATCATTACCCGGTCCATTGTACTGGTATGTCCAATTGGTGTCACCAGCGGGTGTTAAACTGATAACGATAAAATCAAAATAAGTGCTGCTGTCTGCACTCCATCCTGCGGCGTAAATATTGCCATCCGCACCATAGACAATGGAATTGGCAATATCCTGATCGTTACCCGATCCATTGTACTGATATGTCCAATTGGTGTCACCAGCGGGTGTTAAACTGATAACGATAAAATCAAAATAAGTGCTGCTGTCTTCGCTGTATCCAGCTGCATATATGTTGCCATCCATACCGTAGACAATAGAACGAGCTTGGTCTTTACCATTCTCCGGTCCATTATACCGGTAGACCCAATTGGTATCACCACGAGGTGTTAGGCTGATTACTAAAAAATCCATAGCGAGACCACCATCATCACTTTTTCCGGCTGCATATATATTGCTATCAGCGCCATATGTAACAGCATATGCATCTGAATTCTCTTGCCCATTATACCGGTACACCCAATTGGTGTCACCGGCAGGTGTCAGGCTAATCACAGTGAAATAGGTGGAGGAGCCACTTTCGGAACTAGTTCCTGCAGTATAAATATTACCATCCATACCATAGACCAGAGAATGGGCGTAATCATTGCCACCAGATCCGTTATACCGGTAGACCCAGTTTTCTATTTGAGCAAAAAGTATGAGAGGTAAGATTGCTCCGATTAATATATTTATTTTGTCCTCCCTAAAATTATAAACCAAACAGAATTGATGTCAAGCACTTCTACACGGACTATTAGTCCGCGATACCCTTTGTGACAGATGGGTATTCAGTATATTGTGTTTGCTGCAACTGCGTTGCGACATGCCGGGAGCCGGATTCGGACCGGCACTCTCATTGCTGAGAAGCGGATTTTAAGTCCGCTATGTCTACCAATTCCATCATCCCGGCGGCTCGAAATTTCATCACTTTTCATCGGTTTTTCAAGGAAATTTTTAAAATGTGCCATGTTATTCTGTGTTGTGTGCCATGTCACATCCAAATATCGATTTTTTAAGCTATGGTTGTGCTGGAATTTTGTGCGTCTGCGCCACTATTTCCGGGTTTTATATCTTCCGGACGGCATAGTCTGTCAACTGCTTCCCGAAGGGTTTTACTGGACAGATGGCTGTACCTCATGGTCATGGTGATCGTTTTATGGCCCATTAATTCCTGAATGATCCTGATGTCAATACCGCTCATGGCAAGCCTTGAAGCGAACGTGTGGCGGAGGTCGTGAAAATGAAAGTTATTTATATCCACCTTTTTAAGCGCCGACATGAAACCATAGTACAATTCATGGAACCTTGTGCCGTCGTGATGCGCGAACACATATTCGCTGTTGGCTTTTGATTTTTTTACGACCAGTTCATTGAAGAGAACCGGATTAATGGGTATGCTCCTTGACTTGTTGTTCTTCGCGTCGATTATTATGATCAATTTGTTATTCATATCGACTTCGGTCCATTTCAGGTTCAGGATCTCGCCTTTGCGCATGCCCGTGTTCAATGCCATGATCACGATCGGTCTTAAATATCGGGAACAAGCGGCAAGGACCCGGGGTATTTCATCGTCGCTCAGATACCTGACCCTTCCATCCGGTTCTTTGAACTTCTTTACCTTGTGCAAATTATGGCTTTTTATTTTCTCCCAGACGACGGCCAGATTGAACATGTGCTTGATGCACGAAAGCTCGCGGTTGACCGTGGCCGGTTTGACATGCAAAAGCCTTTTGGTTTTGTAATGCTCAAGGTCGTACGCGGTGATTTTGACGACCAGTTTTTGGGCGAAGGTGTCGAGCAGGCTCTTTATGCTTACCTGATCCCGGCGGTGTGACTGTGGTTTCTTGTTCGCTTTGGAATATTCTAGATATTCCGCACATAGGTTGTCAAAGATCAACCCTTTCCTTTTCGGATCGGATGGCTGCGCGCCGCTGGCAAGTTCCGCACGAAGCCGGGCGAGCTCCCTATCCGCTTCTTCTTCGGTTCCAACGATGTACCGGAGTCTTTTGCCGTTAGCGAACCGGTCAATGCCCCATGAGTCGCCACGCCGATACTTCCTCACGGGCAGCCCCCGGATATTTTATTCTGGCTCATTATATTATATCTCAAAGAAAAGTCAATGCTCATGGATTTCCTCTATACTAATAATAACGGCCGAAACCGGTTTTTCTAGTAAAAAATGATAGAAGCAGTGATGTCTGCTGCATATAGAAAGGTTGGTTTTTATAAAAAATTGATTTTTCAGCTTGTTTGAAGGTTTATCGTGGTAAAATCACCGTTCTTGACATTATCATCCTGCGATGTACTATTAATGAAAATCGGAGGTTGGGATGATATATAAGAAACAAAAGCGTTTGACTTATGGGGAAACGATCCGGTTTCATGGCCACGATGGACCCTTTAAAAAAAACCCTTAAACGAATTGGACCAATCTAAGCTGAAGGTTCAGAATTATTATGTTAATCAGTTGTCAGCCGATAAACTTCAGCGCTGCTACGACCTGGCGCCGGCACGGGTACAGCAGTACCTGAAAGCCGAGATCAACCATGTCTATGACAAGATCAAGCCGGGAGAAAGGCTCCTTGAACTTGGCTGCGGCTATGGCCGGGTAATACCCCAGTTTGCTGCCAGGGCAGGTTTCGTTATTGGTATAGATACTTCGAAAACATCGATTTCTAAGGGTCAAAAAGCGCTTAATCTTATTGGTCACTGCCATTTACTGGTCATGAATGCGATCCAACTCGGTTTCCCTGACCAATCCTTTGACCGGGTCATATGCATCCAAAACGGGATTTCCGCCTTTCATATTGATCCCAGGAAACTGATCCTAGAGGTGGTAAGGGTGACTAAATTGGGTGGTTCGACGATTTTTTCCAGTTATGCCGATGAATTCTGGCCCTATCGCCTGGAATGGTTTAAATTACAGGCAGCAGCCGGATTAATTGGTGAAATTGATATTAATAAAACTGGGAATGGAATTATCGTCTGCAAGGACGGATTTACGGCAACTGACCCTACCCCCAAAAACTGGACAGTTTACAAGTTGAGTCGCCGGGGATATAATGGTTGCCGAAAGGCGACCGAAGGAGGCTCAATATGGCCCGCAGAAGATACACCGAGGAACAGGTAATTGC